>MDTB01231507.1_pt1 | contig 67539 bp, 66 predicted proteins | sample 811161 | NCBI WGS metagenome assembly MDTB01 (sample SAMN05326650, study PRJNA326480) | marine metagenome | isolation source: seawater | place: Mediterranean Sea | collected 2009
CGGATTTCGTCTTGATTCGCAAGCCCCTCACGTATCTTTGCTGGTATCCCGAGCGCCATAGCCCCAGCTGGAACATTTGTCCCGCCGGTTACTACTGCGTTTGCGCCCACGAGCGCACCTGATTGGATTCTTGCATCGTGAAGGACGACAGATGCTGTCCCGACTAAAGCTCCGTCCTCAATCGTGCAACCTTCAAGGTGTGCTAGGTGCCCTATAGTGCATTCATTTCCGATGCTTGTTGAATATATAGGTGTGGTATGTATCACTGCACCATCTTGTATGTTGGTCCGGTTACCTATGCTTATTAGACCATCGTCACCTCTTAGAACAGCGCATGCCCAGATAGAGGATTCTGAACCAATTGTCACGTTCCCGATTACTACTGCATCGGGGTGAATGTATGCTGATGAATTAATAGTTGGTTCTAACTCGCCAAGGGCGTAGATCGGCATTGTTATTCCCCCAAGTCTTCGCTGAATGACCCATACTTACCGCCTAGAAACAAAAGGGGGCCTTGTTCTGAATTTCCTGTTCCCATGTTTTGTACTTCACCTATTACAATGCAATGGTCGCCTGCTTCATGCACTTCACCTATTAAACAGTCAATCCAGGCGACACAGTTCTCGATGATGGGTGAGCCCAATGAACTTTCATTCCATTTAATTTCGTCAAAAGGGTCCTTTCCCTTGTTAAAAAAACTATTGCTTAGGTCAAGTTGGCGGTCGCTTAAAACATTTACACAATACTTTCCTGTTTGCCGGATCCTTGCCCATGTTTGTGATTCTTTAGCGGGCATGAATTGGACTAGAGGTGGGTCAAGAGAGACCGACCCAAAAGATCCTATGACCATAGCAAATGGGCCCTTTTCATCTTTTGAACTAACTAAAGTTACTCCAGTTGGATACTTGCCAAGGATTTTTCTGAAATCTCCTGGGTCTATTGACATGCTTGGCATATGAAGTTCTCCGTTCCTCTAATTCTTAAGGTTAGACGCTACTTTAGGTTCTGTGTGTAACTGTACTAATCACATTAATGACCTGCAGTTTGAAAGGAATTAAGTAGCCGGAGAAGCATTGTTGCATACTTTTAATGATGTTAATCTTGAGAAATGCAATCAGATGTTGGAATATTCCATGACGGCTATGTTGCCTTTGTTAAAGAGGATTGTCCTACTTGCGTCCTGATTGCACCAGTTCTGTCTAAATTCGCCGAATCCGGTCGACTTAACGCAGTTTTTAGTCAAGATAATAAAGACTTTCCCGCATTAGATCTAACAGTTGATGATACAGATTTGCAATTGAGCTATCAGCTTGACATTGAGACTGTGCCTACATTACTGAAATTTGAAGATGGAATTGAGGTTGGAAGAATTGTTGGATGGCTCAAGAGCGAATGGGAAGAGTTTTGTGAAACTTCTGAACTTTGCGATGAGGCCTTCGAAGATTTTAGTCCCGGCTGCGGGTCGCTTAGCGTTAATCCCGATCTACTGCCTTCGCTCGAAAGGAAATATGGCTCCGGACTGGGGAGCCGTCTAGTTGAATTTGCTGAAGCTGAAGACGAGATTGAAGAAATGTACGATTTGGGTTGGTCTGATGGGCTTCCTTTGGTTCCCCCAACACCTGAACGTGTTTTAAGAATGCTGCGGGGAACGAATAGATCTTCTAACGAGACCGTCGCTAAAGCGCCACCAAATCTTGTTGACCTAACGATAGAGAAAATTGCCATCAACGCTGTGATGGCTGGGTGCAAGCCTGAGTATTTACCGATTGTGATCTCGGCTTTGGAAGCAGTCTGCACAGACGAATTTAATATGCACGGCTTATTAGCAACAACTATGCCAGTTGGACCCGTAATGTTTGTTAATGGACCAATCAGGCACGAAGTGGGTATGAATTCTGGCATGAATCTTCTCGGACAGGGCAATCGCGCAAATAGCACGATAGGGAGAGCTGTTCAGCTCACGATTCGAAATGTAGGCGGAGGGAGACCTGGGGAAGTTGATCGCGCGACTCAGGGAAGTCCTTCAAAAATAGGGCTTTGCTTTGCAGAAGATGAGGAAGGGTCGCCTTGGAATTCTTATTCCCAAGATCAAGGCTTTTCACCTTCACAAAGCACTGTAACAGTTTTCCCAGGTGAGGGACCTCGGTTAATTACCGATCAGTTATCCCGATCTCCTGAGGAACTTGCCCGAAGTTTAGCTGCGGGACTTCTAGCCAATTGCCACCCAAAAATTATCCTTGGGATGGATGCGATCTTAGTAATAAGCCCAGAGCATGCGGCACGATTCTCGGATGCTGGTTGGTCTAAAGAGGATGTAAATTCTGCGATAATCACTCATTCTATTCGCGACACTGATGAACTCATCCGAGGTGCAAATGGCATAGCTGAGGGTTTACCAAAAGATTTTGCTGGCATGGAGTTACCTAAATTTAGACCCGAGGGAGGTTTAATTATAGTCTTTGGTGGCGGAGGAGCTGGGCTATTTTCCACCAGTATTGCTGGCTGGCTTTCAGGGGATAAGGGAAGTAATTACACGACCAAGGAGATTATAAAATGACAATCGAAGTCCTTGATCCAACATCTGAAGATGTGAAGGATCCTGTCAATAGCCCTGAACGGCTCCGCACTCTGGAAGGCTCATTGATTGGGTTGCTTGATATTAGCAAACCGCGAGGAAACATTTTCTTAGATGCTTTAGAGACGTTATTGACTGAGGCAGGAGCTGAAATTAAACGCTATATGAAGCCGACTTTTACTAAGCCTGCTCCGGTTGATTTAAGACATGAAATAGCTTCCCAATGTGATGCCGTTATTGAAGCTCTAGCTGATTGAGGTAGCTGCACAACATGCAGTGTGCATGATATGACGGATATGGAAAGGAGAGGGATCCCTGGGGTCATAGTTGCGACTGAAGAGTTCGTATCTGCCGCAGTTGGTCAATCAGAGGCTTTAGCTTCCTCTCCTGCATGTGTTTTTACATCACATCCTATTCAAGACAGAACAGATGAAGAAATGATTGAGATTGCAAATACTGTGTATCAGCAAATAGTAGCCGCTCTTACTTATTAAGCACCTTTCCCTTGACGAGATAGCTGCTGTGATAAATTACCTCGGCGGTTTACTTTTACTGTTGAGCAACCCACAAAGGCTGCAAGCAAAGTTAGTTCTTGCCACATAGCTTCTGCGACTAAGACTTTGTCATAAGAAGGTTCACAATAAGCTGCTAGAACCTCTAATTCACTTACAGTGCGCCTGTTTGCGAGATCAACTCTGCCAACAATCTGTCCATGATGCATGAATGGCAAAACGTAATAACCGAATTGCCGTTTTGATGCAGGTTTATATATCTCAAGCTTGTAATCAAAATTAAAAATCCGTTTTAACCGTTCACGATTCCAAATGATCGGATCAAACGGAGAGAGAAGGCATGATGATGAGATTCTTTTGGGGGCATCAACATCCTTAGCCGTATAAGCGATTCTCCCCCAACCTTCCACCTTCACCTCTGATGTGACTCCTTCTTCTTCCATTTCTTGGAGCAAATTGATTGTATTCGGAGAACGCACGCGAAAATAATCGCGTATATCCCTTTCACTTGCAACGCCCATCGCTTCTATGGCCCAAAAGAATAATTTCTTAAGTGACTCTTCTTCCGAAGGAGTCCGAAGAGCAAGTATTTCCTGAGGGACGATATTTGAAATTATGTCGTACTTCTTCTCAAAATTCGCTCCTCTTCGTATCCCGAGTTCCCCAATACGGTATAGCCAGTTCAATGCGAGCTGCCCAACCGATCTACTCCCCCACCCAGACTGATTTGTGTATCTTGGATCGCTTAGTTCCTTCGCCTCCAAAGGGCCTCTTCTTTTTACTTCATTAAGCACTTTTTTAACGTATTCAGGTTCTTGAGTAGCTACTTCATAGAGTCCCTTCCAAGTATCACCTCTTTTAGCTCGCTGTTTCAAAAGTCGAAAGAACGGCTCATTAATACTTGGGGCAATACTTGCCTCATGAGCCCATAACTCAAACCACTTATCATGCTTGTAAGCAATCTGTTCATAAAGACTCATGTCGTATTTACCCAACCGTGAGAAAAAAGGTAAATATTGACTTCTGACAACTATCGGCACGGCGTCTAATTGCACAACCTTCATTGTGTTCATCACCTTTTCAAGCTCCGCAGGTTTTGAGTTTCTTTGTGTTCTTTTACCTTCAAAACCTTGAGCACTAAGAAATAACTTTCTGGCATCATCATTAGAAAAAGTGATCATCTCAGGCAACTTTCCTCACGAGGGAAGCGACACTTTCCCAGACTTATCAATCACGATAAGTCCATCCTTTTCAAGTTTCTGTAAAACTCGCGAACATCTTTCGGGGTCATTAATCCAGCCAAGGATTTTCGGGATATCTTTTTTCAAAACCGCTTTATCTCGAAGGGCACTAATCAGTTTTCCCCTCCCTTGTCGGTCAGAACCCTCAAAGGAGTCAGGTTTTTGTCTCATTTCTTTTGGTGAAATAGCAGGGTCAGGCTTTGTCTGGTCTTTCGTCCAAATACATGTTGTTTCAAATGGGCAAGCGCAACAGTGAGTTATTCTGGCAGTGCATAGTGTTGCCCCGATCTCAATCATTGCTTGGTTCCAACGCCACCCTTCACCAGTTGGAAGATTCTGATCAGCGTTGACTTGAGCTTCTTTCATACTCATCACCTTTCCCTTTAGGCGCGAAAACACTCTTTTTACATTTACATCAACAACAGCAACATCTTTTTCAAAGGAGAAGGCTAAGATGGCCCTTGCTGTATAGTCCCCAATTCCAGGTAACTCCAGAAGGCTTTGGAGTTCGTTAGGGACTACCCCCTGATACTTGGTACTAATCACTTTTGCTGACTGGTGAAGATTAATGGCCCTTCGGTTATACCCAAGCCCACTCCAGAGTTCAATTACCTCTCCTGGGCTACTATTCGCACATGAGGTCGGATCAGGGAATCGATTGAGGAACACGTGGTACTTTTCAATCACCCTAGATGCTTGGGTCTGTTGAAGCATAAACTCTGAGACGAGTATTTCCCATGGGTCTCTGGTAGCTCGCCATGGGAAATCCCTTCTCTCCTTATCCCACCATAGAAAGACTTTGCGTTCGATATTACTATGCATCACTCTTGAACGTAGTTCTAAGATTGTCCCATGACACATATTCAGTCTTGGAATTTATTTATACCTCGAATTTCGAGGTTCTTAGCGATAAGCATGATATTGGTCGCATTAGCAACTCCAATAGTTTCATCTGGTGCTACCTCCCATGCTCAAGAGGATAAGGACGATGGGGTCAAGGTATACCAATATGATGAGGGAAATAGCATAATCCCCAAACCGGGTTCTGGGGTGTCACCTGAGAGCGCCACGGATCGCGGAGGCGCATTACAAATTACACTTTTAGGCCTTCTTATTCTTTTCCCCGTTGTTGCCTTCGTCAGCGTTCGGAGACAAGGGAAGAGAAATCTTCGAGAACTCTAACCAAAACCCTGTTTCGGTCAAGAGAAGATTCTTTAACGAATTTTATTTAAATTCACTATTAATTTACTCCTTGCGCTAGTTTCGTCATGTGTATTCATCTCCAAAAGCAAGTAGCAATCTAACATCAATCAACGGCCAATCGTTGCCCCTTCGAAGCTGGGTAACTAATTTCCACCTACTTCTTGTAACTATCGATCCTTTCACTCATGAAAGTTCTTGGATAGTTAATACTGCAGCAAGGATATTATCGAACTTTTCTGGAGCTGACTGTCGGGTGGGTTGGCTAGTAATAGGAGATGCTGACCAAGCTTCGAATTTCTTGGGTCCGTTTTCGGATGAATTCATAACTTTCATAGATCCTGAGGCTAGTTTCGTCAAAGAAATTGGTTTCACACAAACTCCGGGAATTCTCCATATTAATCAAGCTCCTGAATTGATAGCTGCTACACAAGGTTGGAGCCCCGAGGAATGGCGTGAAGTTGTTTCTGGGCTAGCCGACCACATGCAATGGACCCGACCAGCAATTCCGGCTGAGGGCGACCCTACACCGTATCAAGGGTCAAACATCATTGGAGCTGAAGAAGGTGACCAAGAGTTCTCTATTCTAGGGTGCGGGAAATGCTCAGTTTGCCGAGCTGGAAAACCTGAAAAGTGCCAAGCTGTGTGGGTTAGTTAAGGACTCCATCATCTATCATTTCTTAGTGAAACCTATGTTCAACTCTTTCATAGGTCGAAGGAAAAAACTGAAATGATGAACTTCCTCCTCCATCTCACCAATTATATGAATATCGTCCATACGTTTTAATATCGCCTCAAATGCAGCAAGCAGTTCAGCCCTTGCTAACGAAGCGCCTAAGCAGAAATGATTTCCTAACCCGAAAGCAACATGTTGGTTAACGTTTTCTCTTTCGATGTCAAAAGTATCTGGTTGATCGAATATTTCGGAGTCACGGTTAGCAGATGCGAATCGAGGCATGACTGGACAACCCTCTGGGATTTGAGTTCCAGATAGCTCTACAGAACGAGCAGCAGTTCTCCATAAACCTGCTACTGGGCTATCAAACCGGAGGCTCTCCTCAATGAAGTTCTTTACTAACGTCGGATCTGCTCGAAGCTTTTCCATTTGGTCGGGGTATTGGAGGAGAAGCAACATTGATTTAGAGATTGCTGCAGTAGTAGTTTCAAAGCCTCCAGTTACCAATTGATGCATTAAGTCTTGGAGTTCCTCCATCGTGAAGGGATCCTCATCTTGATGAGCATGCACAATCAGTGAGATTAAGTCATCAGATGGGTCTTGCCTTCTCTTCTCAAATTCACGGGCTAAGTGATGCTGAGCCTCAACTTCGAGCTCTGCTTGAATTACCGCTTCTTCAGGCGACAGCGGTCGTTGCGACATGGCGAGCATAGCGTCAGCCCATTTTTTAAATGTTTCGTATTCCTCCGCTGGTAAACCTAATTGTTCACATATAAAGATCCCTGGCAAAGGAAGAGCAAATTCTGAGATGAACTCACATTGCCCTCTGTCTATAAAATTATCAATAAGCTGATTCGTCAACTCCTCAATCCGAGGTTTCATTCTCTCAACATTTCTATTTGTGAATACTCGTCCTAATATTTTCCTATAGTGGGTATGTTCAGGTGGGTCAGTTCTTTGGAGGGTTCTTGCCTTAACCCAACCTTTTTCTGCAAATACAGCTGCGTGCGCTTTAGAGGCTTCGTTTAATCCTCCAGCTCCTGCTCCAGGTCGACTCGAAAAATTCTCTGGACTTGTGAGTGCCTCCCGAACATCTTCATAGCGCGTAATCATGAATAGACCTGTTTCAGGAACCCGATAAACAGGGCATTCTTCTCTTAGCACTTCATAACTTTCAAACGGGTCATCCTGAATCGATGGGTCTAAGAAGCTGTTTGGGAGCTTAAATTCTTGGTTACCAAAAGTCACATTGAAATAATACCATTAATTTTAAATAACGTTAATTAGACGATTACTTCCATTAATGTTCTAACGGGTATTATCGTCTTATGAGTTCAGAGCTGAAAATAAGGATAGGTTTTGGACTTGGGACGAGGTCCCAGATCAGAGATCCAAGAGACTTAGCTGATTTGGCTGAAAACTTAGAGCAACTTAATTTTGATTCTATTTGGTTCTCCGAAAGAGTTGCTGGTTCGAGTCTCGATCCTCTTGTATTAATGAGCTGGATAGCTGGCCGCACACAAAAGCTTAAATTTGGTCCTTCCATAATGGTTTTACCTGGCAGAAATCCTGTGATTCTGGCGAAATCCTTAGCAAGCCTGGACGTAATTTCCCAAGGTAGGTTGCTGCCTGCATTTGGACTTGGTGCAGCTGACACAGCTGAGCACCAAGCCTTTGGTGTCGAGAGACAAGATCGCTCTCCATGGTTTAATGAAGCACTTCCGCTGATGAGGAGGCTATGGGAAGAGGACCGAGTGAACCATTCAGGCGACAGGTTTTCTCTTGAGAATGTTCGAGTTCTTCCTAAACCAATTCAAGAGCCGCTTGAGATTTGGCTTGGAGGTTTAGCACCGAGCGAACTTCGAAGAGTTGGAAAACTTGGGGATGGGTGGTTACCTAGTTTCTGCACTCCAGAGGATGTATCTGCAGGAATTCCCATTATAGATAAGCATGCTGCAGAAGCTGGAAGACCAATCATTGACCGTGAACATTTTGGAGCCCTCATAATTTATACGCATGATGGGACTATGCCAGATCAGATCAAGAAAGCAGTAGAAAATCGCAGACCAGATATTAATCCCAACCAAATCATCGTTCAGGGCCACCAAGGACTTAAAGCAAGGGTAAAGGAGTTCACCGAAGCAGGAGCTAGCAAGTTCATACTTGTCCCTTATATCGAACCTGAAAACTGGAAGGTTGAATTGGAGAAGTTAGCCGAATCGGTACTTTTCCTCCAGACTTGAGATCCTTTAAATTATTCAGGAGTCAAATTCAACTTAGCGCCTGAGCAAGATCTTCTATCAGGTCACTCGCTGTCTCTATACCCACTGATAGTCGTATAAGTGATTTATCTACTTCTAAGGGGGACCCCTCAGCCGAAAGATGTGTCATCGCTGCAGGTATTTCAATTAGCGATTCGACAGCGCCCAGAGATTCAGCCAGTGTAAAGACTTGAGTTCGCTCAACAACTTCCGTAGCTGCTTCTTCCCCACCATTGACAGTAAAGGAAATCATCCCTCCATATTTATCCATTTGCTTCTCTGCAGTTGAAAAGGTTGGGTGAGTGTCCAAACCTGGGTACAAAACTTCATTTACTTTATTATTACTGCAAAGGAATTCGACTATCTTCTCGGCATTATCACAATGCCTGTCCATTCTTACTCCCAAAGTTTTTATTCCCCTTAGCAGCAGATAGCAATCCCATGGGGCAGGTACAGCTCCGACCGCATTTTGAAGAAAAGCCAATCTCTCATCAAGCGTTTGATCATTAGTCGCGACAAAGCCACCCACAACATCAGAATGCCCTCCTAAGTATTTTGTTGCTGAGTGAATTACAAGATCTGCGCCGAACAAGAGAGGCTTCTGCAGGTATGGAGTTGCGAAAGTGTTATCTACTACAAGCATCGCTTCCCTGTCATGTGAAAGTGTTGCGAGTAATTCAATATCTATTACTGATAAGAGGGGGTTCGTAGGTGTTTCAGCCCACACTACCTTTGTTTCGTTTGTAAATGCTCTCATAACTTCATCAGGGCTTGATAGGTCAGCTGCAGTATATGTAATCCCGAAACGAGCAAGCACTTTAGAAATAAGTCGAAATGTTCCACCGTAAGCATCATTCCCCATAACGACATGGTCACCTGGTTCTAGAAGACGCAATATAGTATCTTCAGCGGCCATACCGCTTGCGAATGCACGACCGTAGCTGGCTCCTTCTAAAGAAGCAACACTTACTTCAAGAGCAGATCGAGTGGGGTTCCCTGTTCGAGAATATTCGTAACCTCTATCTTTCCCTACTGCATCTTGCTGGTATGTGCTGGTCTGGTATACAGGAACGGTAACAGCCCCGGTAACAGGGTCAGGTCTTTGTCCGGCATGAACAGCTTTTGTCTCAAATCCCCAATTGGGATTGTTATTCTCAGTCGCCATCTCGTCTCTTCTCCTTACTTCCCTGAATATCTAATGTAGTCAGTTAATGTAAGGACACCGCGCGGTTTCCCCTGATCTAAAACAAGAAGCTTTTCACCATTTTCAAGATAGGTTTTCGCTACATCGGCTGATTGCCCTATCCCTATAAATTGAAGAGGGCCGTCCATTAACATTGCGCAAGTAACTTTACTTTTTGTGGCTTCATATCCTGAATCAAATACAGCCTGTGTTGTCAGGGTTCCCTTGACCTCTGCTGCAGATATTGGTAGCGGACCTTGAGCAACAATTACTTGGGAGATTTCATGTTCGTTCATAATCGATAAAGCATCTGCGACAGTGTCATCTGGCTGAACATGAATTATCTCAGAAGCATTCTGATCTTTTGAATCCAAGATATCTCTTACGGTTACACCATCTTTAGATAAGAATCCATAAGTAGCCATCCAATCATCGTTGAAGATTTTTGAAAGGTAGCCTCGACCTGAATCAGGCAAAAGAACGACTACCATATCATCTTCGGTCAATTCACTCGCGACAGTGAGTGCAGCTTTCACAGCTGTCCCGCATGAACCGCCAATCAAAAGTCCTTCCTTTTGTGAGACCTCCCTAGTTGTTTCGAATGAATCCGCATCCGAAACAGCGATAACTCGATCGATTAGGGAGGGGTCATATGTTTCAGGCCAAAAGTCTTCACCGACTCCTTCTACAAGGTAAGGCCTTCCGTCACCGCCACTATAAACTGACCCTTCTGGGTCAGCAGCAATGATCTGAATAGATGGGTTCTTTTCTTTTAGGTATCTCCCAACACCGCATAGCGTCCCTCCGGTTCCTGCTCCGGCGATAAAGTGCGTGACTTTTCCATCAGTCTGTTCCCATATCTCTGGTCCTGTTGTTAGGTAATGGGCATGAGGATTTGTTTGGTTTGCGTATTGATTCGGTCTAAAAGAGTTCGGGGTTTCGTTTGAGAGCCTTTCGGCAGTGGAATAGTAAGAGCGAGGGTCATCAGGCTCGACATCTACTGGGCAGACAATCACTTCCGCACCGTAAGCTTTGAGCAAATCCACCTTTTCAGAGCTGACTTTATCCGTCATCACGAAAATGCAGTTATAGCCTCGTTGCGCAGCTACGATGGCCAAACCAACACCGGTATTGCCTGATGTTGGTTCAATGATTGTTGAACCTGGCTTTAATAGTCCTTCACTCTCTGCCGCTTCTATCATCGCTAGTGCAGGTCGGTCTTTTACACTTCCACCGGGATTTGTAGTTTCGACTTTTGCAATTACTGGACATGGAATACCCTCGGTGACACGAACAAGACGAACCATGGGAGTTCGCCCTATAAGTTGCAGAACAGAATTAGCGATATCCATGTAAATGACCATAGTAGGGAGAGATGTAACCTCCACACGTGGAAAGAAAGAATTCCTTGACAGAAAATTTGACTCTTAGAAAAGTTTCTCCGGAAGGCCCTAGGAAAGGGTTGATCGCGGTAGAGCCTGAGAACTGGCGTCGCAATGCTTTGGTTAAAGCCGTTGAACTCGGTGGTGCGAAAGTATGCAACACCAAAGAAGCAAGTGCTTTGATATGGGCATCTCCCGAGAAGCCAGAATTGATAAGTGACTATATTGCTGATAACCATGACTGGGTCCAACTACCCTTCGCAGGGATTGAGCCCTTTGTTGAAATGCTTGACTATCAAAGGCTTTGGACATGTGGAAAAGGTGTTTACTCGCCTGCTGTAGCTGAACATGCACTTGGAATGATGCTTGCGTTGAAAAGAAACCTAGTCGAATACGCTCAATCAACTCAATGGAGTAGAGGCATCGGGAACAATATGTATGGGGCAAAGGTAACGATTCTCGGCGGTGGAGGAATAGCAGAGGACATTATTCCTCTGCTCAAACCATTCGAATGTGAAATTACAGTCATACGGAAAACAACTATCCCTTTATCTGGTGCTAGTCAAACACTCCAACTGAAGGATTTAGGAACGGTACTTCCAACTACAGATGTCCTCTTAATAGCTTTGGCACTTACTGAGGAAACTGAGAACCTTATTGGAGAAAGTGAGTTAGGACTACTCCCGAAAAATGCAATTATTGTGAACGTAGCAAGAGGCAAGCATATTGTTACCGAAGACCTAGTTGAGTCTTTACGAAATCGAGAGATTCTGGGAGCAGCTCTTGATGTGACCGAACCAGAGCCTTTACCACTCGGTCATCCGCTTTGGGACCTTTCTAACTGTTTAATAACACCTCATACCGCTAATACACCCGAGATGGGCATCAAACTTCTTTCTTCGCGCGTAACGGAGAATGTTTCAAGATACATCCAGGGTTTTGAACTCGTTGGGTGTATTGATATTGACTCAGGATACTGACTAGTATTCCCACACTTTCTGATAAACCATATCTCCTTCGATTTGTTCTAGGACTCTCAGCACTCTTCTCAATACGGCTTGCGTTCCTCCGAAACTTATAGGACCAGAAACCGCATCAAAAGTATCAATTGATTTGATTTGATCAGCTACAGCCAGACTATTTGATGTACCAGCTTCGGTCACTGCGTAAACCCAGAGTTTTGCAAGGTCAGCACCAAGAACGAACCTTCCACTTGCTGGGGGAACACCATCAATAGAAACAAAGTTAACTGCTGCGTTTCTAACCTCTGGAAATGGGTCATCGTTAGAAGTAGATGCAAAGCTAAGCAGACGGAAATCTCCAATTCCCGAAACGTCTAAAGGCCTGAAAGCTGCGCTGTCCATAGTGACACCTGCGATAACAGGAGTTAACCATCCTGCCCCCCGAATACGTTGAAGAGCAAGGGTTCCGACACGATTAAAAGCACATAAAGCTATGGAGTCTGCATCTAATGTTCTGGCCCGATCTCCAGCATTGATGATATCTGTTGCAGTAACCATATTAATAGCTGAGTCAATAGTCGTTCGACCGCCTAACTGACGCCACCGATTTTTAAAAGCGCTGCATTCTTGAATCGGTTCGGGTGCAGAGTTATCCCAGAGAACTCCTACAGTCCTTTTCCCTTCATCCCATAGAAGGTTTGCTAATTCGACCCCGTACTTTTGCGATTGAGTAGTGAGGGAAAAGGCCAGTTTGTCGACTGCCCCAGTTCCCCACTGTGTTTCAGTAGCACATGGAGAAATAACGAGAACTTCAGCTTCTTTTGCTCTCGTTAGCGCAGGCCCTGCGTAATCCAATTCGCATGTTAGCACGAGTAGTTGCGCACCTGCCTCTATCAATTTCTTCGCCGCATTGTCAATGACAGAAAGCCGTGACTCACTATTTACTCTTATGATTGTAATTTGCTTACCTAAGAGCCCTCCGTTTTCATTAATCCTCTCTATCTCCCCTACAAAGGCAACTCCTGGTTGACGGTCGTGGGGTGCCATGAGATTTTCTTCATCAATAATTACCCCGACAACAATTGTGTCTTCCTCTCTGATCCTTTCAACGAATATTTCTGTCGAGTCTTGAAAAACTGTTGTAGGCTCATCAAGGTCTTGAACTATTTCATCAATCTGGGTTTCCTCATTATCTTCGGAAGACGCACATGCACCAAGATGAAAAGCCAACGCAGTTACTACCAGAAATGAAACGAGATATTTCACAGGCAAATACTATCCAACTTGAGCGCAGTAACGATACCGATGATTCAAATAGCCGGAGTTTCCCGAAGTTTTGCTATGTCATCCCAGTCATAACCTAGTTCAAGTAAAATCTCCTCTGTATGTTGGCCTAACTGAGGAGCTTCAACAGAAATCTGCGTGGGTGTGGCAGACATTCGGATTGGTGAGCCTACAACACGTCGTGTATCCCCGCTTGAGTCTTTAAGGTCAACTAGATAATTATTCTCTAAAACGAGGTGATCATTAGCGGCTTGATCATAATCATTTACTGGAGCGTATCTCACCTCAATATCATCAAGAATCTGACCCCATTGCTCAGTAGTCTTCTTCTTGAACCCAGGGGCTAATAGTTCAAATAGTTCCTTACGTATCTCCGTTGTATAAATAATCGGAGCGAATCTTTCGTCTTGAATTAATTCGGGGACACCAACGACTTCATAGAACTCTTGTCGCTTATCCGGCAATACCCCGACTAGTGCGATGTATCCGTCTGCAGTCTCAAGAATTCCATATGCCATGGGTAAGAGCGGATGCCCAGCGTTGCTACGACCGGGGATTTCTCCTGTCATCAGATAGGCGGTGTATTCAGAAGCTTGAGCATAAATCTGTCCTCCAAGAAGAGACACATCTATTCTCTGTCCTTTACCACTAGTTTGTCTTGCAAATAGAGCAGCTAGAATCCCAACCGTCATATTCATACTTCCAATATGGTCTGCGATTGTTGCACCAACTGGAGTAGGAGGTTCGCCATCAAAACCAGTCGTACTTATGAGCCCTCCAGCGGCTTGGCCTGCTAAATCAGCTCCCTCACGTTTAGATCCCTCGCCTTCCGGACCAAATGTTGACCCCATCGCATAAATGAGCCCTGGATTAGACTCACTAAGCTCGTCATACCCGAGACCCCAAGCTTCTAATGTTCCTGGTTTAAAGTTCGCTAACAAAACATCTGCACTATCAACTAGCTTACGAAAAATCTCAGCTCCCTCTTTATAGCGAAGGTCAATCGTTATGCTTCGCTTCCCACGATTGCACGCCTCAAAATACGGGGTACGTAAATCCTCCATGGATATCGGGATCCATCTTGCCATATCTCCCATAACAGGAAGTTCAACCTTAATCACTTCAGCGCCTAAATCGGCCAAGGTCTGGCCTGCCTGTGGTCCTTGAACTAATAGCCCTACGTCAATGACACGTATTCCAGTTAATGCTCCCAAAATGTTTCCTCCGTTAAGTGGTGATCGTAAGCGTAGGGAAAATACTAGAAAGCTTCAAGAAGACGTAAATATATTAAGTGAGCTTTGCCTTGAGTCGCACATTTTTCCTCGCTGAGATAACCTTCTTTGAGCAAAGATATTAGGAGATTCGAAATGACTAAACTTGTTGATGGCAAAGTAGCACTAATTACAGGGGCAGCTGGGGGGATAGGTCGTGAGCATGCCTTGATGTTGGCCTCGCACGGAGCAAAGATTGTTGTAAACGATCTTGGCGGAGATGTTTCTGGACAAGGTGAGGATCTAACTCAAGCTCAAAAGGTAGTAGAGGAAATTGAAGCTATGGGTGGGGAAGCTGTAGTGAACGGAGGAAGCGTCTCTAATTTTGAAGATGCCAAATCTATGATTGATCAAGCTATTGATACGTATGGCGATCTCAATATTCTTATCAATAATGCTGGTATCCTTCGAGATCGAATGCTGTTCTCTATGTCCGAAGATGACTGGGATTCGATTATGAGCGTTCATCTGAAAGGCACTTTTGGTCCGACCCACCATGCTGCGGTGTATTGGAGGAATAAGGCTAAAGCAGGTGAGGATACCTACGGAAGAGTTATCAATACATCATCCCCATCTGGGATATATGGCAATATTGGGCAGAGTAACTATGGAGCTGCCAAAGCCGGTATAGCCGCATTTACTGTTATAACTGCCATGGAGCTGGCAAAGTATAACGTCACGGTCAATGCCTTAGTTCCCGCTGCACTTTCAAGAATGACAGCTGGCCTCGTCGGAATGGATAATCTATCAGATGAACAAAAAGAAGCTATGTCTCCTCGATGGCAAGCCGTTACAGCGACTTGGCTATGCAGCGAGGAAGCTAAAAATGTTACTGGCAGATGCTTTGACGTTCGCGGAAACCAAATTGGAATTTCAGAGGGCTGGGTCTTGGGTCCCACAGGAACTCAACCAGAAGATCCGCAAGACCTCGGCACCCTTATGACAGAATTGATGTCCAAAGCAAGACTTAACGCGAACATGGGTGGCAAGCCCAGCGGCGGGACAGGACGCCCCGAGAACGAGATTTAATTTCTCGTAGCCGGAGCGAGGACTTCAATACCTAATTCCACTGCTGCTGACATGTGGGCATGATCAAATGTCAGATACTTAAAAGGGCGAGGAATTCTGTCAATCGCTGCGAGATGCATAGCATTTACCAAATTTAACCCGTATTGAGCCCCCAATTTGGCTGCATGGTTTAGACACCTACTGTCAATCGGAATAACATAAAAAGCCTCCCACTCAGCCCTAAAAGAGTTCGCAATTGAGTCATAATGACCTTGCGAAATAGCTGCACGTCTGAGGGATAAGAGCATTTCAGTCTTCACGAGTTCAGTAGCTATCCATTCTTTTCCATAAGACATTTCATCAAGCAAAAACCGCCTATTCTTCCCTGGAAGGTATCTATGTAATAAAGCAGACGTATCAACGACTATTCGGCTCATTACCCACGCATCTCACGAAGAATTAACGCAATATTAGTATCAACAGGAAAGACTGGTTCATCAGGGTTTGTAAGCGATTCGTTCCTTAGCGGCTTACGCACTAGACCACCTGCAATTAGGTGATCCAACGTAATCTCATCTTTAGCCTCGATAGGACCCAGTGCAGCAAACGGCTTACCATCGACAGTAACTATCACCTGTTCGCCAGTATTTGCTTTCCGGAGAAAAGTCGCAAGTTCTTTACGCAACTTACTCATTGAAACCTTTTGATCACCATCCATCACATCAGTCTAAGCTATTTGTACAGGTTTGTACATATTTTAATGTGCGTCATTTAGTTTTTCTCTATAGATTGGAACTAATTAAGGAGATCTATGAATTTTGCATTTTCAGATGAACAAGAACAACTAAGAGAATTCGTTCGAAGCTTTCTCGAGGACAAAGCAGACGAAGCTGCTGTACGAGAACAAATGGAGACAGAACTTGGATTTGATTCCGAAGTCTGGCAGCAAATGTGCGACCAACTTGCGCTCCCGGCCCTCATTATCCCAGAAGAGTTCGGAGGGCAAGGATACGGCTACGTAGAGTTAATAGTTGTCCTTGAAGAGATGGGTCGCTCACTACTATGTGCACCTTACTTTTCCAGTGTTGTCTTAGCTGCTAACACGCTCATCCATTCGGAAGATGACGAAGCTAAGGCAGAACTTCTCCCTCAAATTGCGTCAGGGACAATCGCAACGCTCGCCATAACCGAAGAGAATGGTAAATGGGATGAGTCCGGTGTGACAATGCAAGCTGATGGCTCCGGGACAGACTTTACCCTTAATGGAACGAAAATGTATGTAATTGACGGAAACAGCGCTGAGATCATTCTTGTAGCAGCCCGAACCGATAATGGTGTAAGCCTATTCCAAGTTGACGCAAATGCTGAAGGACTAACAAGAACTGCTCTAGCGACTATGGACCAGACTCGCAAACAATCAAGATTGGATTTTGCAGGCACACCCGCAAAGTTGATTGGAACCGAAGGGGCGGCCTGGGAAACACTCTCAACAGTTTTGGATCTCGCCGCAGTAGCTCTAGCTGCAGAGCAAGTAGGCGGAGCACAAATGTGCCTAGACATGTCAGTTGAATACGCTAAGGTTCGCGTGCAGTTCGGTCGCCCGATTGGGTCATTTCAGGCGATCAAACATAAGTGCGCAGATATGCTACTTGAGGTCGAATCTGCCAAATCAGCTGCTTACTATGCAGGCTGGTGTGCGGCAGAAATGAATGACGAGCTTGCATCAACTGCGAGCCTCGCAAAGGCATATTGCTCTGAAGCTTACTTCCACGCTGCTGCCGAGAATATTCAAATCCATGGCGGCATCGGATTTACTTGGGAACACCCCGCACATCTTTATTTTAAGAGAGCTAAAAGCTCAGAATTGCTTTTTGGTGACCCCACTTACCATCGCGAATTACTCGCCCAACGAATAGGTTTGTAATCAGCAAACAACAACATACAAACCATCCCCTTAGGCGAGCAGATGCGCTAGCTTAAGGTAATGCGAGTAGCTGTAACTGGCTCCACAGGTTTTACTGGTGGGCATACGCTTAAAGAATTAATAGCCTCTGGTCATGAGCCAGTAGCTCTTGTGCGAGACCGCTCCAAACTAGATGCTGTTAGACGATTGCATGACTTACCTGAAATCACTTGTGTAGAGGGTGACATAACCATCCGTGACTCCTTAAAACCACTTTTTACCGATTGCGAAGCTGTAATACACACAGCTGCGGTTGCAGCAACGGGGAGGGGCGCGATCCCACTGATAGAACGAGTTAATGCTGTCGGGAGCAAAAACGTTCTTGAGTTGTCAACCAAAGCGGGACTTGACCCTATTGTCTATGTTTCATCTCAGAGCGTTCTTCACCCGCCACCTACAGGAATTTATACCGATGACTCCCCGATCAGCCCTTCTCCTGTCGATGCATACGCAAAGTCAAAAGCCGAGGGTGAACTCATCGCACGGAATCTCCAAGAAGACGGCCACCCGGTGGTAATTATCTGGCCATCTGGAATAATTGGACCAGATGATGTTGGTGTAAGTGTCGCAGCAAAGGGAATCGCCCGTTTATTGAAAGCTCCAATAATACCTCTGCCAGAGACGGGCGGTATTCTAATGCATGACGTAAGAGACTTAGCTAGAGTACTATGCCTTTGCTTGAAAGCCAATGAAGGGCCTCGAAGGTACGGTGTCTTTGGTCATTATCTCGACTGGCCAGAAACGGAATCGTTTCTGGAACAAGTCACTGGAAGAAAGCTTCGCACTTTAACCCTCCCGAACACACTCTTTCATGGAATGGGTCGCTTCGGCGACCTTTTGGGGCGCTTAGGAATAGATTTCCCTTTAGATTTGGCTACATCAAAGTTCATGACAAGCTTAGTACCTGGCGATGACCGCCGAACTAGATCAGAACTAGGAATTGAATGGAAACCTCTATCAGAAAGCTTCACAGATACACTTGGCTGGCTAGTAGAACATGGACGTTTACCCGAACGACTCGTCCCAAAGCTGAAAGATTAAGTTAGAGGTCAGATATTTTCACTATCGACTGACGATTTTATGCGATGAAGAATATCGGGCATAGCTGACATCACTACTGACCAAGATGGAATGAAAGGTTGTTCCATCGGGTGCATCAAGTAATCCTCTCCTGCTTTTGTGATGGCACGAGAAAAGAGCTCAATCAGGTTTTCCTCTGAATGTCTATCAATCGGATAACCATTCATTTCAGCATCATGCTGATAGCGGTCTGAAAGATCAAGTGCCGTTCGATAGTAAGTAGCTTTTAATGTTCTAAAAAAACCTTGCGAGAATACTTCTCCGTTTATAGCAAGTTTCCGGAAAATTGATTTAGAAATATCAATTGCCATTCGGTGCAGGCCTTGCGAGGGGTCATCTTCAGAAGCAATCTGATGCTTATGAGAATACGAATCTGCTATATCTACTTGGCAGATTCTACTCGTAGTGTAATTTCGATAGACCTCGGACAGAACTCCTATTTCAAGACCCCAATCAAATGGAATTCTGAGCCCCTTGACAAGGTCAGCATCCATTGAGAATTCTCCTGCTAAGGGGTAACGGAAGCTATCGAGATACGCTAGAAATTCATCCTCTCCGAGTATTTGCTTCATAGCACGCAGGAGCGGCGTGACTAGCAAGCGGGCTACTCTACCATTAAACCCCTCAGCATCAGTTCGAAAATAATACCCTTTACAAAATGCGTAACCAAAAGTTGGATTTGCCAATGGGTACAACAGACGCGCAAGCATTTCACTTCGATAATCCAAGATATCAGCGTCATGTAAAGCGAGTATTTTGCCTTTTCCTGATGCCAAGAAGTACCCCATTGCGAACCACACGTTGCTACCTTTGCCACGCTCGAGGGGCGCTAAACCTTCTGATGCTAGCTCACTCTGAAGGTCACCCATCAACGGCCCATCGTTCCAGATCACTTTTACATCAATAGGGATCTCGCTTAGGTGTTCCTTGACCCTCTGAAATTGAGCGTCATTTGCTCGGTCCAAACCAATAATTATCTCTTGGAGGTAATCGATACCCTCCAACTCATTAATAATTTTGGGCATAGCCGGTCCTTCAAATTCGCTGTAAAGCGAAGGAATAATTAACGACATCGGTCGTTCTTCAGACCAGTCCTGAAGGTCCTTCTCTAATTCTTGGACAGGCCTATCGGCCAAGTTATGAAGAGTTGTAATTACGCCGTTTTGGAAAAAGTCGCCCATAGCGTCCTTTCTTATTAACTTGAGTTTCCCACATGATTAAGGGTACGCAACAATTAAAGAGCTAAAGAGACCAGTCAATCTGATCGACTCCATTATCCTCTAGCAACTGATTTACCTTAGAAAATGGTTTACTACCAAAAAAACCTCTGTGAGCGCTTAAAGGTGACGGGTGCACAGACTCAACTATGTGATGCCTTGTCATATCTATTAAAGCTTGTTTCTTCCTTGCAGATGCTCCCCACAGAACGAAAACAATATTTTCCTTTTCAGCGCTAATTCGAACGATGACTTCATCAGTAAAAGTCTCCCAACCTCTTCCCTGATGAGATGCTGCAAGGCCCTCTCTTACTGTCAAAGTCGTGTTGAGAAGCAAAACCCCTTGTTCAGCCCAATTTGTCAGATCACCACTCTTGGAGGGCGGAATTCCAATATCGTTTTCAAGTTCTTTAAAAATATTGCGAAGCGAAGGAGGGAGCGGAATGTCTTTCGCAACAGAAAAGCATAAACCGTTGGCTTGACTAGCCCCGTGATAAGGGTCCTGTCCGAGAATAACGACTTTTAATTCTTTAAAAGGTGTCAAATGGAACGACCTGAAAACTTGAGAATGCGGTGGAAAGACTTGATAAGAAGAGCGCTCATTAAACACATATTCCTGAAGCTCCCTCCAGTATTGCTTACTAAACTCCTCACGAAGAATTGGATTCCAATCCGTTTGCATACTAGGAAAGCTAGCTGAAAACAGCCTTACTCCCATTGAGGCAAGAAAGAAGTATCCAAGTAGACGTTTGTATTTGTGAGAGTAGTCAAGTTCTAGATAGCATGCCCAAATGGGTAACGAACTTGAATCTCTTACACCTGGCATGCAGATCCCCTATGGTGGGAACAAAATAGCCACTGTCTCAAACGACCTTGCGAACAGTTTCCAAAGTGGAGACCGATTAATTGTCATTCAAACAACAGGAGATCTTCTGCACGTTCCTTCAAAAGTGTGGGACATATCCTCCGCAACAGTTGAACGAGCTCATACTGCTTTCTTGGAGATGGGGTCTGTCAGCGACTCATCCATTTCACAGTTTTTCAAGTTATTCGCTGATTTTCTAGCAGATGAAGAACGGTTTTCTTTAATGAAGAACTCAAATGATGAGGACGTTTCTGTAGCAAAACTGAAAGGAAAATCAACTACACGTTTAATCCTCAATAATAAAATGCGAGAAGACATGATCGCTGGTCTAAGACTATGGGAAAAGACGCCATCTCAAAGAGGCAAAGCTAAAGAGCAAATCACTCACGATGGATGGAGCGTTCAATTGATGACAGCTGGACTGGGGGTCGTCGGTTTTATTTTTGAGGGCAGACCAAATGTTTTTGCAGATGCGACTGGAGTTCTGCGTTCAGGGAATACAGTCGTATTCAGGATAGGTTCCGATGCTCTTTTGACTGCGAACGCAATTGTAGAACACGCCTTAGAGCCAGCACTTAAAGAATCAGGTCTACCGAATGGTTCCGTAAGTTTGATTAATAGTGCTGAGCGATCTGCAGGGTACGCCATGTTCTCAGATCAACGCTTAGCTTTGGCAGTTGCTAGAGGTTCAGGACCAGCAGTTGCTCAGCTAGGTTCAGTTGCTAAACAATCCGGCATTCCAGTTAGCCTCCATGGCACTGGTGGAGCATGGCTAATGGGCGTCAGAAATACTAATTCCGAACATTTCAAGGCAGCTGTTTATCACTCGCTGGATAGAAAGGTTTGCAATACTTTAAATACATGTTGCGTAACCAAAGAAGCTGCGCCCACTTTGGTTCCTGAGTTTCTCTCCGCATTATCCGATGCTGGAAAAATCAGAGGAGCATCTCCTAAACTCCATGTCACAAGTTCAGCTGATCCCTTTATCCCAGATACATGGCGTCACAATGTACAAATTGAGAGAGCAGAAGGAGAGGTTTCAGAACCTCAAACTGACCTGATAAGTACCGATAGAATTGGCACGGAATGGGAATGGGAGAACTCACCAGAAGTCACTCTTGTCGTTGTGGATTCCATAGAAGAAGCGATAGAGCTTTGTAACACCTATTCACCACAGTTTGTTGTAAGCCTTGTTACAGACGACCAAGAACAATTTGAATCCTTTTTTGAAAATATCAATGCTCCTTTTGTCGGGAATGGCTTCACTCGATGGGTGGATGGTCAATACGCATTAAATAGACCTGAGCTTGGTTTATCAAACTGGCAGTATGGGCGCCTTCTAGGAAGAGGTGGAGTTCTTTCAGGAGACTCCATTTTTACCATGCGCACATTAGCCATACAGGAAAATCCTGCTGTAACGCGACGTTCTTAAATTCCGCCAAATTCAATACTTGACTTAAATAATAATGATTATTATCGTTACTTCAGTATTCGCAGAACTCTTATGCAGCATCTCTTCAACTTCGCCGATCGGGAATCGAGGGTCATTCCCCTGATGAACCTTTCGGTCTTAGCTATTACACCTACTGACGGTTCAAATAACATATGCTTAGAATTGTAGAAACCCCTCTCATCGGAACTGTAAAAACATTGACACGCGCAGAATATATTAAAGGCAGGAGAGTAATGCATCACCTCAAAACGTTCAGCATCGCAGGAGTCGTAGTACTGATATCCCTTGCTTGTGGAGGCGGTGGAAATTCTGAGACGGCAGAAGTTATCATTGGACAAGGCGGGCAAGTCGTAATTGACACAGACGCAGTCAAGGCAGCTGAAGATCAACGAAGTGAAACTGCTGAAGAAGCTGAGACTCTCTCTGTTGAAGACGTTGAAGTTGAGGAACTCAATACTGAGACAGAGGTAGTTGAAGAAGAAGGTATTGATGTAGCCACAGCCGAGGAAGACCCATTGGATAGCCTTTTGAACGCTGTCTCGCAGTTTCAGGGTTGCCTTGAAGACGATGGATTCGAGTTCATAGGGGCACCTGGACAGCCTGGTCCCGACGGAGAAGTAGTAGATCCTAGTTCCTTCTCGGCGGATTACCTTCAAGCACTTCAAAGATGTGCCACAACCACTAATATCATAGCTAGTTTCCAATCGTTCAACGAAGCTCAGGAAAATCTCACTCCAGAAGATATTGCTCAATTAAATTTTGGCATTCCTGTTTTTGGCGAATGCCTTGAGCGGCTTGGCTGGGAAGTAGGAGAAATAATTCCAGATGAACGTGGAGCGCTCGGATTTGGCGTCAACGGATCGGGACTGACTCCACCTGCGGACTCTGAAGGCATATTCCCTGCAGGTGATATAAATACGTGCAGGCAAGAAGCAAACACATACGTTGAGGAAAATTACGAATCTGACGAGGAGTAGTTCAGAAGTTGAAAAACCAAAAGAATGTTCTAATTTTTAGCGGTATTGGAGTTGTAGTTCTCTTACTTATTGGCATCTTTGTCTGGCCTGGAACAGGTGGAGAAAATAGCGCCACCAAAAGCACTGATGGCCCAACATACGTTGTTGCACCGGTTGAGAGGCGAACACTTTCTGACGATATTACGGTTCGTGGTGAGATCCGCAGAGATCAACTTCAAAGGATAACCTCTGGCGTTGACGGACAAGTGAGCTCAGTGCTTGTAGAAGATGGCGACACAATTAATGCTGGTGATGTTTTGTACGCAATAGACGGACGCGCTGCAGTTGCTGTTGATGGCGAATTCTCTTTCTTTAGGAAATTAGATGTTGGATCGGATGGTCCAGATGTGCTCCAACTAGAAACTATCCTTTCGGAAAACGGTTACGAGGTCGGAATTGTTGATCAACTTTACACAGAAGAAACCCGCTCAGGCTTAAGGGAGTGGCAAATTAGTCGGGGGTATGGCGGCGCAAGCCCAGAACCAAATGAGAATATTATCGTTTCCCTCAGCTCTAACTCAGCTGGCTATACTATCGGAGCAAAGAACACAATTGCTATTGAGCTACAACCAAGTGTTCCTGATCAAACAATAAGCTCAAACGATAATAACTGGGAAGCCAAATACGCTCTCTTCGCTACAAATAATTCAGAAGACGTTTTGTTTACGCCTGCCAACTTTGTGTTTCAAAATGACAGGCCCATTATTGAAATAGCCGTCAACCCAAACTCAGTAACTGAAGGAGAGTCAGCAACATTCACATTCACTTCAGATATACCAATGCCATCAGATACCCTAATCGAATATGTTGCAAGCGGGTCCGCAACAGCTGGAGATGATTTTAATGATGACCCCCTTACAGGAACTTTTATATTCCCTGCTGGAGCATCTTCTTACGACCTTGTGGTAGCGACACTTACAGATGATGAGATTGAAAGCCCCGAGGAACTCATTATTGAAGTAGGTGATGGTTTTCTAACCAATGATACGGACGCTTATGTGCCCGGCCCCCTCAATGAAGCATCTCTGGAAATAACCAGCCCTTCGGGAGATGTACAAACGATAGAGGTCCGTTCACTTACTGCTACAACCTCTGAGGGTGGAAATATCACGTTTGAGTTCGAAACAGACAAAATCAGTAACGAGGATACGATAATAAAAATTTCCGTATGGGGAACAGCCACAAGTGGCTCAGACTACCTAGCTGAAGATTTAGAAGTTGAACTTCCTGCTAATCAAGAAACTGTGAGCTTAACTTTCCAAACAAGGAATGATTCGCTCGTTGAACCTGATGAAGAGCTCTGGGTTACTGTCCTAACCAACGCAGATGAGACATACAGTGTTGGATCGCCCAAGTCGGCTTTAGGGGTTATTGAATCTGATGACTTACCCGAGCTTACGATTTCTGGTGGCGGAGGGATCGGAGAAGGTGGTAACGCTGAGTTTGTCATAAAAGCCGATCAGCCTGTTGTCGAGGACACATCAATAAATTACAGACTGAGCGGAAGCGCAACTGCTGGGCAAGATTACAATGAGCTCCCAGGTACCGTTATTATGCTAGCTGGAGAGAGTCAGGTTACTGTGCAAATTGAGACCATTGATGACGATGTAGTTTTCCTTCCAGGCGACATGGTCGTAGCGTCATGGCCCGCACGGATAGGAACCGTATCTGTAGACGATGGAGAATTCATCCTTCTTGGACAACAGGTATTAACGCTTACAGAACCAGATTTCACGATTACATTGACACTGAATCCAACTGACCGAGGAAATTTGGAAGTTGGAATGGAAGTAGAGGTCGAGCTCCAAGCCAGTGACCAAGACGCTGTCCCAGGCGTAATTCTAGAGTTAGACGAGACAGCTACAGTCTCTTCAGATGGTTCAGAGCGCTACGAAGGAGTAATACAAACATTTGAAGATTTAGATGCAGTAGACGGAGCGAATGTAAACGTTGATGTTACGAGAGAAGAAAAGGTTGACGTGATAACAGTTCCCGTTGCTGCAGTTCTTCAGGACGGACAAGGTAACGATGTTGTGAGAGTTGTCTTAACAGATGGAACTACTCGCCAAGTGCAGGTTAAAGTTGGCCTCTCTGAGGGAGCATTTGTCGAAATTACGGAAGGCCTTTCAGGCGATGAACTCGTCTTGGTGGAGACCTAATGAGCACCTTCGGGATGCAACAAGTCAATTCCCCAGGGCTAAACAGTCGTAATTTATTTCAGCTACGGGACGTATACAGAATTTATGGCGAAGAACCCGTTGCTGTTCATGCTCTTGACGGAGTTTCACTTGATATCCACGCTGGTGATTTCATGGCAATAATCGGACCCTCAGGGTCTGGGAAATCAACCCTTTTAGGCCTGCTTGGATGCTTAGATCTGCCAACAAGAGGCTCAATAAAAGTTGATGATACTGAAATTACCGACCTAGAGGACAGCGAACGTTCAAAGATGCGCGGAAATTCAATTGGTTTTGTCTTTCAACAATTTCATCTGATTCCTCATCTCACAGCACTTGGAAATGTTTCAACCGCTCTGCTTTATCGCGATCTAACGAAACCAGAAATCCTCGAGCGATCATTAAACGCTTTGAATATGGTGGGACTTGCTGAACGATTTGATCATCGACCAATTGAAATGTCAGGTGGTGAGCAGCAACGCGTAGCGATTGCAAGAGCTTTGGTAACGGACCCACTAATGATCCTAGCTGATGAACCTACAGGGGCACTAGATACAAAAACTGCGAAAATCGTTTTGGATATCTTTAAAAACCTCCAAAACGAGGACCGTGCAATCGTTTTAGTTACGCATGATTTAGAAATCGCAGAGCAGATGGATCGCGTAGTATCAATGAGAGACGGGAAAATAATCGCTGACGATCTCCGTAGCGAGCGAACGGATTCATTAGAGGACAGATTCTGGGAAACGGGTAAAGGCGGCAAGTTAGAGTAACTATGAATTGGTTTAGAGAAATACTCAGTGTCGCTCTTGGTGGTTTAACTGCAAGAAAAGTTAGGACCTTATTGATAATGCTTGGACCGGTCCTGGGTGCAGCAGGAATTGTTGCCGCTGTAGGTTTAAATGAATCCGCCAAAGGCGATGTGAGACAAACATTGGAAAGATTAGGAACTAACCTAATTGTTGCCTCCGCAGACGGAACCTTTTCGGGCGGCGAAGCCCCGACCTTACCTGAAGATGCAGTCTCTCGCACCATGAATGTATCAACAGTTGATCGTGCAGCAGGCATAACCGAAATAGGGAGCCTTATAGTCCTTCCATCGCAAGGCGGAAGAGATTTCTTTCGAACTATTCCGGTACCTGTCCTTACTAGCGATCAAAACCTTCTCGATGTTTTAGACGCTCGAATGCTATACGGACGTTTTATTAACGGCGCTGATGAAGAAAATGTCTTCCGCAGTGCAGTTATTGGTCAGGATCTTGCTAGGGATTATCAATACCTACCAGGAGAAGTTCGTACCATAGACGTCAATGGAGAAACTTATGGAGTTGTGGGCGTCTTAGAGAATGTCGACTTAGTTCCTAAATTAGATACTGCAGTAATCATTCCGAAATCAGCAGCCGAGGAAGATTTTGATATTGAACAGAAACCGACAACTCTTTATGTTCGTGCCGTTGAGGGAGCGGTTGATGCGACCTCCAATGCATTACCTGTAGCGATTAACTTAGGCGGAGATGAAGGAGTTACGGTAGCAGTTCCTTCTGACCTTCTTGAGGCCCAAGGTGCCGTTGATACGACATTAAGAAATATTCTCTTCCTCATGGGAGGTTTAGCGCTCCTAGTCGGTGGGGTCGGAATTGCTAACGTCATGTCTATTTCTGTGATCCAAAGATCTGGGGAGATAGGTATCCGTCGTGCGCTCGGACATACGAAGGTTACGATAGCGATGCAATTTGTGCTTGAGGCTTTATTTGTTGGTGTTCTGGGGGGGCTAGCAGGAGTACTTGCTGGTGTAGGAGTCATCTATCTCGTCTCATCTATCCTTGGATGGGTTGCGACATTAAATATCCCACTGTTTCTTGTTGCTGGAGGGATGGCATTGATTGTTTCAATTATCGCTGGTCTTTATCCTGCTTTAAAAGCTGCACGCCTAGAGCCACTTGAGACATTGAGACTTGGTTGAGATCTACTCGTATTTTCTTCCCTCTTCTTTAAGAAAGTCAATCCATTTAGAACCAGCAAAATCTGATAAATCACCTGGCTTGTAGGAGACGGAATGCAACAATCCGGTATAAGGGAAGTTTCCAAAATCCGCAAATATCCTCCAGTTAACAGGGGATTTGCTATCTATTCCAATATCAATCCCCTGAAAGGGAGCCATCGCTAGTAGTGCTAATAAGCCGGCGTGCTGGGCGACCTGGGACCCATTAATTGAAATGGTTAGATCCCAGTGGAGAAAATCGGGTGGAGTGACGCTCAGCACAATCTGACATGGACCCTCAATCAATTTTCCGCACGTGATTTCTGTCATCGCACCATACCCATTATGGGAAAATAGGAGATTTCCATTAACAACTTGAAGGGCGTATCCACCTCCTTGGTCTCCGTGAGCGAAGATTGTGCCCTCGTCACCATTTTTGAAATCAATTGATGCTTCAACGCTCCAACTCCGGAAACTAATAAGTTGCTGGGATTTCCATCTCTCAACAGTTGGAGTTCCGGGATAGAGGACCATATCTTGGACAAGTTCATGATTCCAGGGTGGGCGAAGTATGTTCTTTACATTATTTCCTTCATCTAATGGAAATACTTGGTTATCCCAAGCTGCTTTCTCCCACAGGCTTTTCATAAGTTTCAATTTTTCTGGATAGTCTGCGGAAATATCGAAGTTCTCTGTGGGGTCATTACGTAAATTATGCAATTCCCAATGCTCCTCTGAGAAGGCGGTTTCTGGTTGCCGAATAGTAGATGCTGACCAGCCTTCCTTGTACATTCCCCTATGACCGATCATCTCAAAGTATTGCTCTGGGTGGGTAGAGAGAGCATGAGCATTGGTAAGTGACTCAGCGAAACTTTTGCCAGCAGCAGGAGGAATCTCAACTCCACCCTTTGCTCGAGGAATCTCGATCCCTACAAGTTCACATATCGTCGGAAGTAAATCAGTCACGTGCTGATATTGAGACCGAACCAGATTGTCAGGGGGTAAACCCTTTTCCCATGAAATAATCAAAGGAACCTGTTGACCGCCTTGATGGGTATTTGTTTTGTAGAGACGAAAGGGAGTATTAGAAACCATCGCCCAACCCATAGGGTAATGGGCAAGAGCTTGCGGCCCACCAAGTAGGTCTAACCGCTCATAATCTAGGTCAGTGCTTTCCAAATCAGTATGCCCAGTGAACGCCAAGAGTGTTCTAAAGTACGCCGATGTCCCTAACTCCTGACCTTCCCTAGAGCCTCCATTATCAGACGTGAAAACAATAATTGTGTTTTCCCACTCCCCCAATCTTTCAAGCTCATCTCTTAATTTTTTGAAATTCTGATCAACATTATCAACCATTCCAGCGAATATTTCTTGATAGCGAGCAAAGAGTTCCTTCTCTTTTTTAGTTAATGCATCCCATGCTTTCACTGCGTGACCTTGCTCAAAGTTTCTGCTGGGGAGGTTGGTGTAGCTGGGAATGACTCCTAACTCTCTTTGCTTTTCAAAACGTTTCCGCCGAAGATGATCCCATCCTTCTTCATATCTCCCCTTGTATTTCTCAACATCACTGGGCTTCGCCTGCAACGGAGCATGGACTGCTCCATGAGCAAAGTACATGAACCAGGGCTTTAGCGGGTCGGAACTTCTTAACTCTTTAACCATTTTGATTGCTTGATCAGTCAAGTCATCTGTAAAGTAGTACCCCTCTGGGTAAGTATTTATATCTAGTGCATGGTTATCTTCGTGCAGGCGATGCGGTTGGTGGAAGTTCGTAAAGCCTCCGAGAATTCCGTAGAACCTTTCAAAGCCCTTTTGTAACGGCCAACTATGTTTCGGCCCAGCCTCAGATAGATGGGAATCCTTACATAAATGCCACTTTCCTACCATCAGGCTCGCCCAGCCATTCTTTTGGAAAAGGTCTCCCATGGTGATTGCATCATCTCTTATTTCCATTGCATAGCCTGGGAAACCTGGATCAAAATGGGCAACATGACCCATCCCGGCTAAGTGGGAATTCAAACCAGTTAGCAGGGATGCTCTGGTTGGGGAGCACATGGGATTTACATGAAAGTTCGTATATTGTATTCCGTCATGTGCTAATGAATCTAGAGCAGGCGTTTCAATTTCGGAGCCGAAACATCCCAGATCAGAAAACCCAAGATCATCAACAAGCATTACGAGCACATTGGGTGCCCCAGTGGGCGCTGTCGGAGGCTTAGGCCAATCAGGCTCGGAGGTCGAGAATATCTTCCCTACCTTGCCTTGAAAATTTTTATATGCATGGTTTGAATCGTTTGCCATTGCATCATCCTCTTACTTGTTTTATACGTCATGTAGAATTTGTCTATTTTTCAACCGTGAAGCATTACAGGTTGAATTTCCATTATTCTACATTTATGACAATTACACCTGATGAAACAGTGAGATCATTTTGCGATGAGTGGGCTAATGGAGATATTGAGTCTATTTTGAGTTATTTTGATGACTCTGCAATTTACCATAATATTCCAATGTCTCCAGCTAACGGCCTAGTAGAGATTCGCTCTTTTATCGAGGGTTTTTTCGCAACGGCTACTTCTATTGATTTTGAGATTCTCCATCAGGTCGCAACTGGCCAAATTGTAATGAATGAACGTGTTGACACTCTCGTAATCGGTGGTGCATCTACAAAGCTGCCAGTAGCTGGAATATTTAAAATAGAAAACGGAAAAATTACCGAATGGCGGGACTATTTTGATATGGCCCAATTTACTGCAGGTTTGACTTAACTAGCTCCTAACCAGTCGTCCGGGCCGATCTCCAGTATCTTGATCAAACTCTCGTGCGGAGATTCCGTTACAAAGAGTATTAACATACCCGGTAACTGGTTGCATTAAGCGAGTACCACCTTTAGGAAGATCATGATGAGGAACCGGTGGTGAAACTTTAAGATTGTCCATATCAATAACATTGATATCTGCTTTCTTTCCTTGCTCAAGGCTGCCCCTATCGTGAAAGCCATAAAGTTCCGCATTCAAAGCCGTTTGTTTTCGAACGATATATTCAATAGGAATTTTGTCACCTTTTGCTCGGTCGCGAGTCCAGTATGCGAGTTGGGTTGTCGGCATACTCCCGTCGCAAATTAGGGTCACGTGAGCCCCTGCGTCGCTGAGACCTGTAACAGTATTGGGATGAAGGAGCATTTCCTGAAGAACACCCATTCTTGCTGGAAGGTCAACTGCGCTCAAAGATGCAAAGCGTGTGCCACCATCCTCTAGAAGGAAATCATATAAATAGTCAATAGGGTCGACTCCAGATATCGCAGCTTTAGCTCCCAAACATTCACTAATATCGGGTTCATAATCTACCGGATCTTGGAGAGGGTAAAGAGCAGGTGCAGCCACATTAAAGAGACCATAGACATTTTCCATTGAACCGGGTTCTTCAGGCGCCACATCATGTTCGGCCATGATTGCCTTACGTATTTCTGGTCTGCTCATCGCAGCGACTTTTTGCTCTAGCGGTAAGTGAGCAACGTCTCTTAAATATGTTGGTCTCCGCATGAAAGCGTGGTATCCGCCTAGCCCTGTGAGGAAACCTATGGGCCTTGACGAAACTTGAGGATAGATCTGTGCACCCCTGCTGTTCGCTTCATCGGTTAAATCTAAAATTTCTCTCCACAAATCAGGATCGTAGTCGGGAGACTGTACGAGAGTGAATGTAACAGGTCGCCCACTTTCAAGTGAAACACGCACCATTAAGTCATGTTCTTCTTGGGGAGTGAAGCGCTCGCCTCCGAGACTCTCAAGCTTACCTACTGTGCCAGCAGGAATCATTTGGAAAACCCCTTTACCGGATTCTTTCATTGCTTTAGCGATAGCAAGAACTTCATGGTCTGGCGCAAAGGTACCCGGAACGGGCTCACCCCATAACGAACGGTGACCAACAATTCTTGATGTGCTAAATCCTACAGCTCCAGCTTCTAAGGCCTCGGTGACAAGTTTCGCCATCTCAGCTATATCACCCTCAGTTGCATCTTCATTTAATCGCCCCCTTTCGCCCATTGCATAGTACCGCAGTGCACCATGAGCGATTTGGGCACTAATATCAAGCGAAAATTGCCTTTGAGAAAGGTAGTCCAGATACTCGGGAAATGTTTTCCACTCTCCCCATTCCATCCCTTCATGAAGCGCAGACCCAGGTATGTCTTCGACACCTTCCATAAGTTCTATTAACTCTTTTTCCTGACCTTCATGGACTGGCGCAAACCCCACACCGCAGTTACCCATAACAATGGTTGTAACTCCGTTATGTGATGATGGAGCCATTTCTGTGTCCCAACTGACTTGACCGTCGTAATGTGTATGCAAGTCCACCCAACCTGGGGTCACAATTGCCCCATCTGCGTCAATGACACGTTTTGCGAGGCGATCAAGTTTCCCTCCAACCTCTGAAATAATTCCATCTTTGATGGCAACATCACCAGTTTGAGGTTCTGAGCCTAAACCATCAATTAAAGTTCCGCCTTTTATAATGCAATCGAACATCTGCTCCCCTTGTCAGTTCTATCTTAATAGATATTTAGTGTCGTGCCCGAGGTGGGACTCGAACCCACATGCCCCTGTTCGGAGCCGGGGGGTTTAAGCCCCCTGCGTCTGCCTATTCCGCCACTCGGGCTGCTATCACACTATAGAAGTAATATTTCATCTCTAGCACTTGAGAGCCAATTTCACTGAGAAAGATTTTATAGCATCTAATCCTGTAATCTTAACAATGGAAGGAATGGTGTAATGAGTAATTTAGATGGGAAAGTAGTCCTGATAACTGGGGCAGCAAAAGGGATGGGGGCAGCTGAGGCGAAAATGGCTGGGGAGCGCGGAGCAACGGTCATACTGACCGACATCCTTGACGATGAGCTTCAAGTAACTGCTGATTCTTTAGGCGCTTCTTTTAGTCGTTTAGACGTAACTATAAAAGAAGACTGGGAAAGGGTTATCGGAGAAACGATCGACCAGCATGGGAGAATAGACGGTTTAGTCAACAATGCTGGAATATTTATTCAAAAGACACTTTTTGATGACTCTCAGGAAGCATTTGAAGCGATGGTAAAGGTAAACCAGCTTGGAACGTACTTGGGAATTGAGTGTATTGCACCCTTAATGCGAGATCAGGGTTCTGGAAGTATCGTAAATATATCTTCAGTTGCTGGTCTTAGAGGCCAGAGAAATATAGGTTATGTTGCTAGTAAATTTGCAGTGACTGGTATGACGAAAGCAATTGCTCTGCAGTTAGCAAAATTCAACGTTCGTTGCAATAGCGTTCACCCCGGAGCAATTTCAACAGACATGTCCATCGGTCTAGGTCCTAGTGATATTGAATTACTTACCAATAAAACTCCAATGGGAAGAATCGGAGAGCCGGATGAAGTTGCTGAAGCAGTTATGTTTTTATTGAGTGATGCAGCTAGTTACCTGACAGGAGCAGAAATAGCTGTCGATGGAGGGTTCGTTCTGTAGCTAGGCTGCAGAAGACATAACTTGGGCTTCACTCGAATCAGTATCAATCTTTTGCAAAGCATTTGTAGAAATACAATCCCATAGGATATTACGAATTTCAGAATCTTGCCCCGATTGAGTATTGGCTATTACAAACCCTTCAACGATGTCAGCCAAAATCGCTAGCCATGGTCGACCTCTTATAACGATTGAGATACTCAGATTCTCTTCTCCCGTTTTACGAACTGATCGTTGGTATTTCGCTGAGGGGGGTGGACATCGAAACTGTGGAATCCGGTAACCTAATTGGTCAGCTATCCGCCCTAGCGTTCTGACAGCTATTGAAAATTGTATTGAAATTGATTCCGCCATAGTTTCATTATCCATGAGTGGTATGACATTTCTTATTTCGTCTTTCATCACCTTAGGATTCCTGTAGGGCTAGATTGTGAGTATGGAGGAGAATGAAGTACTTAACCCATCACAGAAGAGTGTTCTTGAGCACTTGGGGGCGAAGTTCACTGATCGCCCACTATTTAGTGAAACACTCCAACAGGAATTGAAAAGTGAACTTACGCTTCGCCTCTCAAAGTTTCAGTCTTCAATCCCAGACTCTGATACTTTGTATATTTCTAAGTTTCACCTGAATCAAATCATGCGATGTGAATGCCAATTCATCGCAGATAGGGAAAAGCCGTTTGAATGGTCCGTTCCCACTGTTCGCGGGCTTGTCTCTCATAAGGCGATAGAGCTTTCTGTTTTTTGGAGGCAAGACATTGACCCTCTCTCGCTGGTAGATGAAGCTCTAAATCGTTGTTCTAACGGGGATGACACACTTGCAAAATGGATACATACTCTTTCTGATGGCGATCATTCTCAGCTTCGAAGTGATGTGAATAATCGTGTCGGAGCTTTTTTAGAGTCTTGGCCTCCTCTGAAGAAAGAGTGGACGCCTATGTTGGAGGCCCCCGTACGCGCTGAATTTGCTGAGGGGAAGATAATCCTCTCGGGGAAAGTAGATCTATCTTTAGGAAAGCCATATGGTAACACTGCCGGGAAAGTCTTAATTGATTTCAAAACTGGAGCTTTCTACCCGTCTCACCGAGAAGATCTCAGATTCTACGCTCTCCTTGAGTCAATTCGATTGGGGGTTCCTCCACGTATGGTGGCTACCTATTATCTAGACCGTTCAGACTTTTCAATTGAGCATGTCACGGAAAATGTTCTTGAGGCCGCTCTTTTCCGAATTGAAGATGGGGTTGAAAGAATAGTTAACGTGCTCTTTGGAGACGCCGAGCCAAAAGGTTGTTCGTCAAAATGGTGCGAGCTTTGTAACGAAGAGAACGCTTAAGGTATTTATGTTGGATTATTCTCTATAACATTGATTAAACCTAGTTTGGAGGCCAGATGCCCTATATCACTTCGGAAATTACGGATGGGGTAGCTGTCCTTACCCTTAACGACCCTGATAAGCGGAATGCAATCAATCTTCAAATGAATGACGAGATTTGTGCAACCATGGATGATTTAGAAAGGTCTGAGGAAGTAGGAAGTTTAATTCTTACCGGCGCAGGGAAGGCATTTTGTGCTGGTGCTGATTTAGGTGACCTTCTTGCTGCCCGCGAGAGAGATAATATTCAAGATATCTATCGTGGTTTTCTCAGAATTGCTGACTCAACATTGCCTTCAATCGCAGCAGTTAACGGCGCTGCAGTCGGAGCAGGTATGAATATGGCCTTAGCTTGCGACATGATATTAGCCGGAGAGTCAGCACGTTTTGATAGCAGGTTCTTAGATATAGGAATTCACCCTGGTGGTGGCCATACTTGGCGACTCCTATCGAGAACAAATGAACAGACTATGCGGGCAATGGTTTTATTTGGACAGGTGCTGTCTAGTGACGAGGCCCTTCGAAGAGGCCTTGTTTGGGAGGTTTATCCTAATGAGTCTCTGCTTAACGAAGCGAAAGTGATTGGGGCTAAAGCTGCCAGCTTCTCAAAGGATCTCACTAAGTCGACGAAAGAGGCTTTTAGATCTCTACCCTCAATTGATGACTCACCCAGTGCGGTACAGCACGAAGTTGTTCCTCAAGTCAAATCTATGGAGTCTGATGGATTCAGGAATTTAGTTTCTGCTTTGCAGAAAAAAATTAGTTCCGGAGATTAGTGAATCCAATCATTCATTAGGGATTCTCCTCGGTGTTGCCACTCTTCAAAAGTAATTGCAAATCTGATGTGATCTTCCCACTTTCCGTTTATCTCAAGGTACTTTTCTGCTACCCCTTCGTTTCGAAGTTCCAGCTTCTCTACTACTCTTCTGCTTGCAGTATTTCTAGGAATAATTGCGACTTGCACTCGGTGTAGTTTCAGCAAATCGAAAGCGAAATGCAAGAGAACTACGAGAGCCTCTGGGGTATATCCGTGACCAGCTTTTCTTTCATCAATCCAGTAGCCAACGTAACAATTTTGGAATGGGCCACGCTGAATAGAAGAGATATTAATTTCCCCGCTGAATTGCTGATCAACGAAGATTCCGAATCCATATCCGGACCCTAGATGTCTTTCTCTATCTCTTGCGTTGCAACGAGATGAGAACGCGACTTTGTCATTGATTACGTCTGGAGACCCCGTGAGTCTACTTGGTTCCCACTTTGTTAACCATTCTTCATTGGCTTTTCGGACCTCTTTCCATTCAAGAAAATCTTCTGGTGATAAAGGTCGTAGTTGAACGCGTCGACCTTTTAACAATTCACTTTTTGTTAACGATGGAGGACGGAAGCGAGTAACTTTCATTGTTCTTTAAATACTTTGATTAGGTATTTGAGACTAGTCGCCAATTGGCAGATGAGACGATTCAGATTTCAATGTTTATTGAAGAAGACTTAGGATCAAACCATCAAGGATGTCAGTCTCGGAAACTATAAGCTGCTCAAAGCTCAACTTTCGCATGATTTGAACAAGTACACAAAGACCTCCCACAATCACATCTACTCGCCCCTCTTCCATCCCAGGATTAGATAACCTGCCGTCACGATCGTCAGTTACGATTAGTCGGAAAACTTCTTCTATAGATTCTTTCGTTAAACAATGTCCATGTACAGAATTAAAATCATACTCATGCAACCCTTGCTCTATCATCGAAGTTGAGCTTATTGTCCCTGCGACTCCAATGACTGTTCTAGTTTTATGTATGTTGGGTATGTTCATCAGGACGTCATCAAGATGAAGGTCTACGAGTGATTGTGCAGCAGAAAGTTCTTCGGGCAATGGAGGGTCGCTCTTGATGAAGCGTTCTGAAATTCTAACGCAACCGATATTTGCGGAATGTGAAGTTTCACATTCCGCATTTCCAAATGCAAACTCAGTTGAACCTCCACCTATATCAATTACGAGACTGGGGCCACTTCCCTCGCTGAGGTCCTTTGTCGCTCCTTTGAAAGAGAGATGAGCTTCATCAGTTCCATTGAGCACTTCTGGTTTTATTTGTGTTACGTCCTCAACGGCTGATAGAAAAATATTTCCATTACTTGCATCACGCACCGCTGATGTTGCTACTAGCCTCGCCGTAGATACTCCGTACTCAGCGATCTTGCCTGCGTATCCAATCAGAGTAACTAATACTCGGTCTATTGCATCTGTACTGAGTTTTTGAGAAGCATCAACTCCTTCCCCGAGGCGCGTAATTGTGGTTTCGCGATGTAGCGTCTCATAGTGGGTCGGTCCAGTTTGCTTCGCTATGAGAAGCCTTGTGCTATTTGTGCCGCAGTCGATTGCAGCTACAGTTGTGTCCATTTATTTATCTCTTTGTCTATTTTGAGCCGATTCTCGATCCATACACCCACAGGGTCGTTTCCTCCTGCGAGAAACCACGCATAGTGTGCGTGAAGGCATTTAATTCCTCTTCTTGTTCCTCCGACTCCTCCGGAGGGCCGAGGACCTTTATGGTCTTTCCCTATGGCCTTGTTGCGTTCTTCCTCATAATGAAGGTGACTTTCATTTAACCGGTCTAGACCAATCTCTGTCTCCGCCTCATCTATTGCTCCGGTGGACTCTAGTCTGCTTATTCTTAATCTATCCTCTGGGTCCACAAGCCAATACGTTGTGGGCATGGGGGTTCCGTCATCAAGGAATGGGGCGTTTTTGATTACTCTTGGAGTTCCGTCAACCCTCCTTACAGCTACTTCATACTTTCCCTGAGGCTTCCTTCCAAGAAGTTTTTCAATAGTTACAGCATCCTCCATAGGATCTTCTGCCATCAGGTTGGCCTCTCCTACAATATTGCGTATCTGATGACCATAAAGACGCCTACTGCGAGGGCAGCCAGTGGGATTCCGTATCGTTTCAGGACCGGGATAGCGACAACCGAAAGAAGGTTAAGTTCAGTTTCGGTCTTTGGTGATTCTGTATTTTGTTCACTGGGATCATTTGGTTCTTCCGAGGGTGTTTCAAGAAGTTGTTCTAGGTTTTTTGCGAATTGTGTCATTAGTTTTCCACTCACATCGCTGATAGCCCCTCTCCCGAATTGTGCAACTTTTCCCGTAATGGTCAATTCTGTATGCACATTAACATTCGTGGTATTCGATGAAACTTCTGTAAGTACCGCTGTTATGGTCGCGCTTGCATTACCGGCGCCACGAGTGTCTCGGCCATCTCCTTTAATAACGACTTTTTGCGATGATTCATCTTTATCGAGGTAAGTAGCGGTTCCCTTGTATTGAGCAGTTATGGGGCCGACTTTTATCTTCACTAAACCATTGAAATTATCGCCGTCAACTTCCTGCAACTCAGCTCCGGGTAAGCAAGGGGCGATTCTTTCGGGAGTGTTGAAAGCTTTCCATACTTCTTCGATAGGGGCATTTACATCAATTTCGTTACTTAACTCCATCGTTCTAGGTCTCTCCTTGTATCAATATCTATGGGGCTTCCTTCGCATGCTACCTCATTCACTAGGTCAGGCCGTAGCCGTAATAGAGAACGTGCCCCTTCATCACCTGAGATGGGGATTAATGACCATAACTCTTGGGCTATTTTGACCGGTGGTCGTCGATCTCCAGAAAATGTTGCTGCGACTAGCTGACCATCAGCTTCCGCTACAGATTTCCAAGCTTCAGTCGGCACAAGCGGCATATCTCCTAAGCCGACCACTACCGAAGAATGACCGTCGTACGTAGCGACTTGCAACCCACTTCTTAGAGATGATGCCTGACCTTCAGCAAAATTATGATTCTCAACGATTGTGATTGATTCAGATTCAAGATTTAAAGATTGATGATTTTGAAAATTTATCGCGCCAGAGACCAAATAAACATCATCAAATCCAGCATTAGTAACGTTGTCAATTACCCATTGCAGAATAGGTTTTCCTTTGAAATCCGCAAGGAGTTTATGCGTCTCACCGTGAAAGCGCTCCCCTTTCCCAGCGGCTAATACTATTGCCGCTGTTCGGTTATCTTCAACAATATGCTCACTTTTAACATTGTCCACCTGCCCATTGTAGGTTTACACGAGTCTAATGGGAGGCTCTACCTGATATTTCAACTTTCCCCATGTATAGGTCCAGAACCTACTTTTAGATGCGGGGCTTTTCGACCAGTTCGCATCGCAATGATTTCAGCACATATTGATATTGCAGTTTCTTCTGGGGTACGGGCCCCTATATCTAACCCTACTGGTGACATTATCCGTTGGAACTCTTTTGTTGTGACTCCTGCTTCAACAAGTCTCTGATTTCGATTTTCGTGAGTTTTCCTACTTCCCATTACTCCGATATAGCCAACTTCTGTTTTTAAGGCTGAGGTAATTGCAGGAACATCAAACTTATTGTCATGGGTTAAGACACAGACCGCATCTCGCTGACCTAGTGAATCTCCTAGCTTTTCCATCAAGTCATTAGGCCACTCATTTTCAACAGCATCTGCTTGGGGAAATCTCGCTGCTGTTGCAAATACAGGTCGGGCATCACAAACTGTTACTTTATAACCCAAAACTTTGGCGATCCGCACCAGAGCTGCTGTGAAGTCCACAGCTCCGAAAATAAGCATTTGCGGAGGAGGAGCAAAACTCTCAATAAAGATCGAAAGACTTTCCTCCCTAGCTTCTCCCTCTTGTCCATAGTGGCGGATACTTGTTCTTCCAGCTGCTAGTTCCCCAGCCATATCTCGAGACAGAACCCTGTCAATCTTTGGATTGCCCAATGAGCCTATGTACGTACCGTCTGGAAGCAGTAATAGCTTGGAACCCTGCCCTGTACCTTCAATTATTGTGGCTAAAGCGACCGGCAACCCCTCATTTAGATTGCTCTTGAATTCATCAAATAAATTTGCTGTCATCTTACCAATCAAATGGTTCTATATAAAGATTAACGGTTCCGCCGCATGTAAGCCCTACAGAGAATGCTTCATCATCGCTGTAACCAAAAGAGATGGTTTTCCTCTCGCCTGATTCTATGATTTGGAGGGCTTCAGTCACTACTGCTCCTTCGACACAACCACCGGAAACAGAACCTGAAACTTCACCGTCTTCATTTACGGCCATAGCAGCCCCAGCATCTCTCGGGCCTGACCCTTCAACAGAGATGACTCGTGCAATAGCTATTTTTTTTCCTTCATTTGTCCATTTCTCAATATCTGGAATTATTTCTCTCATATTTTCTCTATTCGGTGAGTATTTCAGCTAGTTCAATTAAAGATTCTAGACTATGTCCTTCAATAAAATCATCAATGTAAGGAAGCGCTGTAGCCATACCTTGCGCCAATGGTTCGTACCCTGGAGAAACCTTTAGAGGGTTCATCCATATAATTTTGTGGGAAATCCTTTTTAGGCGACCCATCTGCTCCGCCATAACGTCACTTTTGCCTCTGTCCCAGCCGTCGGAAAGTATGATAATTGTTGCTCCTCGGGCCATTCCGCGTTGACCCCAGTGATTAAGAAAATTCTCTAAAGTTTCTCCAATTCGAGTACCGCCGGACCAGTCGCTTATTGATTCAGAGGTCAAATTTAGCGCTTCGTCTAGATCTCTGTTTGATAGCTCTTTAGTCACCCGTGTTAGACGAGTTCCTATCGTGAAGGCTTCTACTTTTCGCCGTCCCACTACCGAAGCTTGGATGAATCGAAGTAGGGCTCGTGAATATGTTTCCATAGATCCGGAAACATCAAGAAGAAACACTAGTTTGCGGATCTTTTGATCTTTCTGTTGGAAATATCTTTGAATTGGCTCAGTATCTGTTCGGAATGAAGCTCGTATCATGCTCTTAATATCTGGTGTTCTATTTGGGCTAGATACCACGTTCATTCTTCGACTCTTTTGGGTACTTCCTAAAAGTCGAACGGATTGCATCAATTTATATGCCTCATCCAGTTCTTTTTCGGTGTATTCCGCAAAATCTTTTTTCCGTAGAATTTCAGATCGTGAATATCTAAGAGGGATAATTGTTCCCTCTTCGGTTTCTTCATCCAAAGAACCAGATTCGTCACTTTCCTCACCAAAGGAAGTGACAATTTCGGTTGCTGTTTCCAAATCGATGCCGTTTAGGGTGATGAAGTCTTCCCAGAAGGCGTGGAAGGCTTCATCATACGTCGGGAAATCGTTAGGGTTTGTGACAAGTGTTGATCGACCAGCCCAATATACGTCATTACGTTTTGAAACATTTATGTGAGCAAGAGCTTGATAGAAGACAATTGATGATGAGATCGGAACATTTACTCCTATTTCGCGGAGAAAAACCACAAAGGCTTGGGCAATATTTTCTGGCTTTTCCAAATCTTGTTTTACGTCAGATTGCACGGGCATACGCATCTTCTATAACTTTGTTAATGCCATATTCCATCACTTTTTGTTGATCTTCTCGGTATTTAAGAAGGGCCCCAATAGTTGCATGAATCCCATCTTCTGTGAGATCGCTGTTTCCAATCCGGTCTAATGCCATAGCCCAATCGATACTCTCTGAAACCCCTGGCGGTTTGTATAGGTTCATGTCACGGACCTGTTCCACAGCAGCTGCAATTTCTTTAATAAGTTTTTCACCTACGTTAGGTGCTTTTGCTTTAAGTATTTCTATTTCTCGTATATAGCCTGGGTGATCAACCCAGTGGTAGAGGCATCTTCTTTTGAGAGCATCATGAACGTCGCGTGTACGGTTTGAAGTGATAATCACGATGGGTGGGACGGTTGCTGTGAAAGCACCTATTTCAGGAATGGTAACGGTGTAGTCGGACAATAGCTCAAGCAGGAAGGCCTCAAATTCATCGTCGGCTCGATCAAGCTCATCTATCAGCAATACCGGAGGTGTAGATCCTGCATGATCAATTGCTTGCAAGAGCGGTCGTCGAACTAGAAATCGTTCATCATAAAGTTCGTCTTCAAGCAACTTTTCATTGATTTCTTTGGCCCGTCCTGATGCTTCTGAGGTCCTTAGATGGAGGAGTTGCCGTGAATAATCCCATTCATAGATTGCGTGAGATGCGTCTAGGCCTTCATAACATTGAAGTCGTATAAGATCTGTTTCAAGCCAGCGTGAGATCACTTTTGCTACTTCAGTTTTACCAACTCCGGGTGCTCCTTCAAGAAAGATAGGTCTCTGAAGGTTTATTGCTAGGAAAATTGCTGACGCAAGTCCTTCTGAAGGGAAGTAATTTTGCCCTTCAAGACCTGCTTGAACCTTTTCAATAGTTTCCGGATGCTTATATCCCATATCTATAATCTACAGGTTGTACCGGGTGCTGGCACATGTCAGTTTTGTGTGCAGTTCTTACAACCCTGCTTCTTCAAGTCCTCGTTTTACAAGGACTCGAGCCAAATGTTTTCTGTAGTCAATAGAGGCATTAATATCTGCAGTTGGTTCTGCCCCTTCGGCAGCTTGCTCACTTGCCTCATGTGCGTTTGCCCCGCTAGAAATTGCCTCTTCAACTGCTGTTGCTCTGAACGGAGTTGAGTGCATATTGACTAAAGATATGCCGCTTTGACCATTATTAATTAGGATTGATGCTCCAACTATGGCCCAATCTTGAGCTCTACGATTGAATTTTTGGAATGACCATTTTGCATCCGGGACGCTAGGAACTTTTATTTGTGTGAGCATCTCATCTTCTTTCAGGTCAGTTTCGAGAAAACCGACAAAGAAATCGTCTATGGGGATTTCTCTGCTTCCGTCTGGCCCTGTGACTACCACCGTTGCGTTGAGTGCCAGTAGTGCCGAAGGTATATCTGACGCGGGATCTCCGTGGGCGATTGCGCCTCCAATAGTTCCTCTGTGACGGACTTGAGGGTCCCCTACATGATGGGTAGCTGTAGCTAGCAGTCCAGCATTTTCTTTTATGAGAGTGTTACTTTCAATGTCGCAATGTCTAGTTAGGGCACCAATGAGTAGATGCCCATCTTGTTCTCTAACATATTTAAGATCATCTAGACGATTAATATCAACAAGATATGCAGGAGCAGCGAGGCGAAACTTCATTAGTGGGAGTAGAGAATGACCACCAGCAAGTAGTTTCGCTTCGTCACCGTGTTCCGATAGAGCGTTAATGGCTCCTTCTACAGAATCAACTCTTAGATAGTCAAAGTTTGCGGGAATCATTATTATGCCCCGCTTACTTCTAGGACAGCTTTGACGATGTTATGGTAACCCGTACACCTGCAGAGGTTGCCTTCTAGGCCTTCTCTTACTTCTGACTCAGTTAGATTTTGGTTTTCATCGACGAGAGACACACAGGCCATGACCATACCTGGGGTGCAATACCCGCATTGAAGGGCATGGCATTCGTGGAAAGCTTGTTGCATAGGGTGCAAAGTTCCATCGTCCTCAGCTAAACCTTCTATTGTCGTTATTTCCATTCCATCGACTTGTGCGGCTAACACGGTGCAAGATTTGATTGATTCACCGTTGAGGTGCACTGTGCAGGCTCCACAGGATGAAGTGTCGCAACCTATATTTGTTCCAGTGAGGCCAGCGGATTCCCGAATGAACTGCACTAGAAGGGTTCGAGGTTCGACATCGTGTGATTGCTCAACACCATTGATATTAAGAATTACTTCCACAAAATTCCCCTTTGCTCTAATAGAAATCTAGTACAACTGTTGGGGTAAACACTAAATCAATTTAGATATCGACTTTCAGATAACATGCTCGTGCCCATATACCCGTCCCGACTAGAAGAAGGGATATTGATAGCAATCCCGGTTGTGTTTGAGCCCACGTAACTTCGCCAAGAAAGCCCTGCCGGCCCATTCTTATCACATGCGTTATTGGATTGTATTTTGCGACATGATAGAGCCAGCCCTCAATAGCTTCCAGAGGTGCTTGCCCTACTGATAGGAACATCGTGCTGAACATTACAACCTGAGCTATGGCAAGGGACTTCAGGGTTTTCAATGTAAACACGATTCCGAGAACGAACAGTGACATTACGGCCGCTATCCCTATTCCTGTAAGGTAAGCGATTACAAACCCTAAGAACCCTCCCGGCATATCTGCATCTAGAGCGACAAAGGAGACTATTAGGACTGCTGTGGTCGGAAGCGCCGCCCTAGTTACGGAATATCCGACTAGCCCAGCGATAAGAGAACTGGGTGAAATCGGAGCGGCTCGTAGCCTATCAAAAAAGCCATTTTCAAGGTCCGTGGCTGTCAATCCTCCTCCACCTAGTCCCGAAAATGCTGACCCTTGAAGAATTGCCCATGCCGCCATCCAGTTAACAGCTTTATCAGTGCTATAACCGTCGAGTTGAACGACAGAGGAAAATGATCCGCTGAATGCAACGACGAAGAAAATTGGCATGATAATAGACGGGATCATTAGGGACGGGAGACGTCGCATTCGTAGCAGACCTCTTTTTGTTACGGCAATGGTAACTTTCCATGCATTAGAAGTAATCGGTGAAACTGTTGTCATGAGATCACTGCCAAACGTCTTTTCAATTGCTTGATAGAAATTGAGATACCTAGAAGTGATATAAGTGCGATGACGCCAGATGCTTGGATTAGATTAGCCCAAGAAAAGCCGTCAATTGTTAAAGATCTGGTCCAATCAATAATCCATGTAAGTGGATTCCATTCCGCAATTTGTCCGTACCAGCCTTCCATTAATTCAACTGGGAAAAAGGCTGAGCTTATAAAAATAAAGACGAAGACGACTGGGAAAAGAGAATTTACGACTTCTTGAGAACCTGTTCGAAGCGCTATTGCTATTAAGAAACTTCCTACGGCCATAGCAAGAAACGAAGTTATGAATATTAGCGCTAACGCACTGCTTATCCCTCCTGACATCTCAGCTCCGAACGTAAAGAAGATGAGAATTAGGATGACTGCCTGAACGAGCCCGTAAATGAATGCACTTGATAAGCGTGCAATCAGTATTGATGACCGAGATACAGGCGAAGAGAGTAAACGATCCATGAATGAATTTTCAATGTCTGCTGCGAGGTCAGTTGCGCTATTTGTTGAACCAAATAAAACACCCTGAATAACGCATGCAGGGAGGATAAAATCTAGAAATGTAACATCTGGGTAAGGGAATTCGGGAAGATTTACTGCTTTGCTGAATTGTGCAGCGTAAACGGCGGCGAGAAGTAAAGGAAAAAAGAGTGTAGGAACCCATGCTTGTGGTTGACGTATCATTCCAAGAATGCTTCTGTATGAAAGCTGAAGTGCTTGTGGAAGGAATTTCTTAGCACTCATTTGTCAACATCATGTGTTCTCTCCGCCTTCTAGACGGCGACCTGTCGCATCAGCAAACACGTCGTCAAGGCTGGGTTCGTCAAGTTCAACATGTTGTACTTCTATGTCTTGATCCTCTAAAGCTTTCAATACAGCGGTAATAGCCCTAGTTCCACCATCAAGACCTATAGCTATTCTTCCCTTTCGTGCAGGCCGCTCTTCTCCTAATTTGTTCATTATTTCTTTAGCTGCCACGAAATCAGCGTCTGTGATATCAACTCTGAGTGTTGGTGCACCAACACCGGCTTTTAGGGTTGCGGGACTGCCCTCTCGTACTATTCTTCCGTTATCAATGATGGCTATGCGTTGTGCTAATTGATCAGCTTCTTCCAAATATTGGGTTGTCAGAAAAACCGTGGTTCCAATTTCTTTGTTAAGCGTTCTAACTTCTTCCCAGAGAGCGACTCGACTAGTTGGATCTAATCCTGTTGTTGGCTCATCTAAGAACAGAACTTTTGGTCGGTGGACAAGAGATAAAGCTAAGTCGAGCCTTCTTCGCATGCCACCCGAGTATGTCCCTACTCGTTTGTCCCCTGCGGCCGTCAAACCGACCCGTTCAAGTAATTCAGCACATCTTGCTCTTCCCTCTTGTCTTGGTATTCCATGAAGTACCGCTTGTAGCTTTAATAACTCGTTTCCAGTCATAAGGGGGTCTATAGCTGCATCCTGTAAGGCGACACCAATATTCTTGCGTACCATGTTAGCTTCCGTTGCGACATCGTAACCGGAAACTTTTGCTGAACCATCAGAAGGCTTCAGTAGTGTTGTAAGCATTCTCACTGCAGTTGATTTGCCGGCACCATTCGGTCCCAAAAATCCGAATACTTCGCCTTCGTTAACAGATAGATTAATGCTGTTTACAGCAGTTAAGTCGCCAAAAACGCGCGTTAGGTCCTCTGCTTCTATTGGGTTAGTCATCTAACCCCCGAGTGTTTGGGCGAGGTGGGTAAAAGGCCAATTGGCTGGAAGTCTTACTGGTTCCGGGGCAGGAGGCGGAACTGCATATGCTTCCTCGCCAGGCCTGACAAATCCATAATTTTGTCGAGCTAATTGTTCAATCGTGTCAGAAGAGTAAAGAGCATCTCTTCTTATCTCGAGTTCTGTATTCTCCGTGACGATTTGAGAAAGCTCTTCTTGCTTGTATGAGAGTTCTTCTCCTTGTTTTAACCAAAGTTGAAAAAGATCGAAACTCCACCAAAGAACCAATAGAGCTACAACAGTAGAAACAAGCCAGAATGCAATTCTTCTTGTCCGTTCAGTGGCCCTGATTTCGTTATCAGCGCTATCAGTTATAAGGGCCATGTTAGCGAACTCTCAATGCGTTTATTCCACGGAAGGCTGCAGCGTCTCCAAGTTCAGATTCGATACGAAGCAGTTGATTATATTTTGCAACTCTTTCACTACGGGCAGGAGCTCCTGTTTTGATTTGACCGCAATTCGTTGCGACGGCCAGATCAGCTATTGTCGTATCTTCAGTATCGCCAGATCGGTGGGACATCACAGATGTATATCCGTTCTGAAGTGCAAGATCTACGGTCTCAAGTGTTTCGGTTAGGGTTCCTATTTGATTTACTTTTATCAGTATCGAATTTGCTACACCCCTTTCTATACCTAGCTGAAGACGTTGTGTGTTTGTCACGAATAGATCATCTCCTACTAGTTGTACGTGGTTACCTATTTTTTTTGTGATTTCTGTCCATCCATCCCAATCCTCTTCGGCCATTCCATCCTCAATAGAAACGATTGGATATTTATTTGATAAATCTGAGTAGTATTCCGCCATTTCCGATCTATTTAGTTCCCTTTGCTCTCCCGCAAGTGAATACATGTCGTCGTTGAAAATTTCTGAACTCGCAGGATCAAGGGCAATTGTAATATCTTCGCCCGGAGCAAACCCTGCCCGTTCAATCGATTCAACAAGTAGCTGAACAGCTGCCTCATTTGATTCTAAGTCAGGGGCGAATCCTCCCTCGTCTCCAACGGCTGTAGACAAATTCTTTTCTTCAAGGACCAGTTTAAGAGTTTGATAACATTCAGCACCCCATCTGAGAGCTTCAGAAAAGGATGCTGCACCCGTGGGCATTATCATGAATTCTTGTAAATCAATATTGTTAGCTGCGTGCTCTCCGCCATTAAGAACGTTCATCATTGGTACAGGTAGCACATGCGCTGATGCGCCGCCCAAGTACCTGTACAGGGGCTGTTGTAACGATGACGCTGCGGCTTTAGCAACTGCTAAAGAAACTCCTAGCATTGAGTTCGCTCCGAGATTTGATTTGTTGTCAGTTCCATCAATAAGAAGCATCGCTCGATCGATAGCACGCTGATCTGTGGCTTCCATACCTATAATTTCAGGTTTGATAATTTCGTTCACATTGTTTACGGCCCCGTGAACGCCTTTCCCGAGATACCGGTCGCCTCCGTCTCTTAATTCAACGGCCTCATGTTTTCCTGTTGACGCTCCTGAAGGAACTGCTGCTCGCCCTATGGAGCCATCGCTTAGTTCGACATCAACTTCAACAGTAGGGTTGCCTCGAGAATCTAGGATCTCTCTTCCAAGAATATCTTTAATTCTGTTACCAGTCATGTTACTTCCTTTGAAGTGACGGCCTATAAAATAGGGTTCTACCCAAAATACCCGTATTCTGTGAAAATGTTGTTGATGAGAGCAGGTTGTAGGGCACTTCAGAGCTATTTAAGATCTTCTTTATCAGTCCCTGCTAAAGTCCCGAGGTACTCCGTTATCTCTTGAGAAGCTTCTGAGATATGTGGAATCTTTAGAATCAATTCTTCTTGTTCTTCTTTATATAACGAGCCGTCGTAGATTCTTAATGTTCGGACACGTTGAGAAGGTCGCAGCTTTAAAGGAGAAATGTGAATATTCCATTCAGCTTTTCCAAATCCGGGTATTTTCTTCGCAATGACCTTCTCAATTCCAAGAGAACGAGCTACGATTTTTAAGTAGGCAATTTTCAGCAAATTGACCGCTTCGTCTGGAACTGGTCCGTAACGGTCTAGCCATGTTTGCTGGATATCCTCTAAGTCTTTGTCTCCTTTGGCATCTGCGATTGCTTGATATGACTCAAGTTTGGAATCTTCTCTGGCGATGAAATCGTTTGGTATGTATGCTGTTATCGGTAGTTCGATGTCAATATCTCGATGGCTTTCTTGAGGAATCTGTTTCAACCCCTCGACAGCTTCCTTCACTAATTTACAATAAAGGTCATAGCCTACTGCTGCTATATGACCCGATTGCCCAGTACCAAGTAGGTTTCCAGCACCTCGAATTTCTAAATCTCTCATTGCGATTTTGAAACCGGAACCAAGCTCAGATGTCTCACCAACGGTTTTGAGTCTTTCAATTGCGTCCTCACCTAACCTCTGTCCCTTGGGCGTGAGAAGATATGCGTAGGCCTTAATCTCCGAACGACCTACCCGACCCCGCAGTTGATGAAGTTGCCCTAGCCCCATTCGGTCAGCACCATCGACAATCAGTGTATTGACGGTTGGCATATCTATTCCAGACTCAATGATTGTTGTGCAGACCAGAACGTCGTATTTTTTGTTCCAGAAGTCAATAACAGTTTGCTCTAGAGTGCCTTCATCCATTTGGCCATGTGCTGTAGCTATTTTTGCCGAGGGGACCTTGCTACGAAGAGCATCTGCGACGTTTTCAATATCTGAGATCTTATTGTGAACAAAAAATACTTGTCCATCTCTCAACATTTCACGTCTGATGGCAGCTGAAACTATTGAATCTTCATACTCTCCTACATAGGTCATGATGGGCTTCCTATCAGTTGGAGGGGTATTCAGAAGTGTTAGATCTCTTATACCTGTCAGGCTCATTTCAAGTGTTCGAGGAATCGGAGTAGCTGTGAGCGTCAGGACATCAACATTACTCTTTAAGGATTTTATCTTTTCCTTATGGGACACTCCGAACCGTTGTTCTTCATCGATTATCAGCAAACCGAGATCTCTGTATTCTATGTCCTCGGATAGAAGTCGATGCGTACCGATAACCAGATCAACTTCGCCATTTCTTAAACTAGAAATGATTTCCTTAGCTTCCTTTTGGGCTATAAACCTGCTCAGTACTTCAACGTTGATGGGGAAAGGGTCAAGTCTTTCTGTGAAGGTTTGGTAATGCTGTTGTGCTAGCAGAGTTGTTGGAACAAGAAGAGCAACTTGCTTGCTATCTTGGATCGCTTTAAAAGCCGCTCGCAAAGCTATTTCTGTCTTTCCGAATCCCACATCGCCACACACAAGTCGATCCATTGGCATATTCTGTTCCATATCGCCTTTTACATCATTCATTGCAGTAATTTGGTCAGCGGTCTCGACGAATGGGAACGACTCTTCAAGTTCTCTTTGCCAGGGTGAATCTTGGGAAAAGCTAAACCCTTTTTTTGATTCTCTTTGCTGGTAAAGCGATACTAGCTCCTCAGCTACTCTTGCTATTTCGTAACGAACAGAGTTCCTCGTTCTGCTCCAATCGGATCCACCCATGCGACTTAGCGAAGGAGCACCGCCGCTACTGTATTGACTTACTTGATGCACCTGATCGGTAGGAACGTATAGTTTGTCGCCTTTACGATACTCAAGAAGCAAGTAGTCTCTTTCAATATTTCCTAATGCTCTTTTGACAATACCTTGGAAGATAGCAATGCCGTGATGGTCATGAACCACAAAGGATCCTTTTTTGAAGTCTGCAAAAGTAGTCGTTGTCGAAGCCTGTCGACTTTTAGACTTTCTAGGGCTTAATCGCCTTCTGAATAGTTCTCGTTCGTTGATTACAGCAAATTTCAATTGTGGGAAGACAATGCTTGGCATATCAAAGTCTGATGTCACCGTTAAGCCTCTTTTAGGCGGAATTGGTGATTCACCAATGTGGACTGATCCGTCCAGATCATTTTTCGATAGCTTATTTAAGAGCTTTTCAATTGTCTTTTCGCTTTCTGAAATTATTACTATTTCAAAACTTTTTTTAACTAGTTCCTTAAGAATGACAACTGGGTCGCTATTCGTTTCTATAGGAGAATAAGCTTCGATATCTGCTTCTCTTAAGTCGGATGTTGAAGAGTCGATACGAAGTGTTCTACATTTCTCGCGCTTAAAAATTTTATCAAATTCAAGGTGCAATGTTTCAGGAGCAATATTAACGCCACCACTCCAAGTTGCAGAGAGCATTGAGCTAATATTTTGTTCTTCTAAGAGAAGGTCAGTTATGCGTTTCGTTATTTCTTCAGATTCAAATAAGAGTGTTGTCGATGTTGCAGGGAGTAAATCAAATATAGTCTCGCGTTTTGGAGTCAGGCTGGGGAGCAAGTTCTCAATTCCGTCAAATGATCCCCCCTCAGAAATGATCTCCCAATATTTATTACCCCAAGGTAAGTCGGAAAGGAGTTTATGTCCTTTCACTTTAAGTTCATCGTTGATAAGTATTTCGCTCGCAGGGAAGACCTGAAAACTATGTAGCTTACTTTTAGAGCGTTGATCAACGATTGAGAAGGTAGTTAAACGTTCGACTTCATCTCCCCACATTTCTATGCGGATTGGTTCTTGTGAAGTTGATGGGTAGATATCGACAATTGAACCCCTAACTGAATACTCTCCGCATCGCTCTACTTGGGAGGTTCGTTTGTAACCAAATGCTGAGATTTGGCTAAGTAAAGTTTCATAACTGATTTCTTCATTGATTGTTATAGTGATCGGGTCATCAAAGCATTTGTCAGCAATTATTTGGGAAATAGATCGCGCAGTGGCCACTATAACTTCTGGAAAGTTTCCACTTCTTAGTCTCCAAAGAACGCTGTTTCTTCTACCCATATTTTGGACTTGCGGGCTAACTCTTTCGAAAGGAAGTGTTTCCCATGATGGGAAAAGCTCAAGATCAATATTTGGCCAAAGTTGACAGATATCGTGCGCTAGATTCTCGGCTTGTCGCAGACTTAACGTGATTATGATCAGTGGTGTTTTACCGCCGTTAGCTATGTATGAAGACGCTACCCAACTTCTGGCGTTTTCTGGGACGACTATTTGAGCTGTGTCAGGGTGCATCATTTTTTCAACTACTTGATGCTGGCCTAAGTGCTTTACGTAACTATTGAATTTCACCATTGAATTGATTCATAGCCGACGTATAGCCGTCATTGAGGATTTTTTCTATTGCTTCTGAGGCTTTCTCACTACAGAGAGCTATTTTCTCCGCATCCGATTTGCTTGGCGATTTTAGAACATAGTTTTTCCCTAACTGGCTTTGTGATGGTCTCCCAATTCCTATTCGTAGTCGCCCAAAGTCATTTGATTTCATGTGCTGGGCTATTGATTTCAAGCCGTTGTGTCCTGCTAGTCCACCGCCAATTTTAACTTTTAGGGAACCGGGATTCAGATCTAGCTCGTCGTGGATGATGAGCATTTTCTCTAGGTCATTGAGACCATATTTCTTCACAAGTTTTTGTACAGCCATACCGGACTCGTTCATGTAAGTTGTTGGTTTCGCGAGAATAATTTTTCTGGAATTAATCGTTATTTCACTACAGAGCGAAAGGTTTTTCGTTTTTTTAAAATGAGCCGAGTGCTTGTTAGCGAACCAATCCAAAGCATCAAAACCTACGTTATGTCTTGTATTTTTATATTTCTCTCCAGGGTTGCCGAGGCCAACAATAAGCATCTGGATATCTGTTGGTGCAGATTTGCGCTGTCGTCGCAGCACGGAGTTTATTCGCTATCCCCAGCTGGAATTTCTTCGGTGTCTTCTGAAACTTCACCTTCCATTTCTTCTTCACCTTCAGCTTCTGATGCTTCCTCTGCTGCTATTGATTCCATGGTTGATCTGGTCACCGTTCCGACTGCAATTGCTTCTTCCAGATCGACTTCTGTTCTTACCCCTTGTGGGAGCGCAACGTCGCTTACTCGGATGGCATCATTAATTTCTAATTCACTGATGTCAGCAGTGAGTTCGTTAGGAATTGCTTCGGGCAGGGAAAGGATTGAAAGGGAGAACATGGTTTGGTCAACCATTCCATTTGAGTCTGTTACTTTCTTTGCGATTCCTTCAAGTACGATCGGGACTTCAACGGCAATTTCTTGTGTCGGATCAACACGAACAAAATCTACGTGGATGACTTCGTCTTTGACTGGGTGCCTTTGAAGCGTTTTTAGTATGGAAAGCTGATTGGTTCCATTGATGTTTAATTGGATTAGAGCATTCAGCCCAGCTTCAGTTGTTAAAGCTCCTCTTAGTTCTCCGTATTCAACACTAAAAGTTTCGGGGGCTTCCCCAAGGCCATACAGCACACCAGGCACTTTGCCTTCTCTTCGTAATCGCCGAGAAGAGCGACTACCGAGAGTTTGTTTCTCTTCAGTGTTCAATACTAAATCTGCCATATCTTTACCTAAGTATGCTTTCAGATGTTACATCTGTTTGATATTACATCAGTTCAAAAGTGTACACGTGACTGAGTCGTGAACCACCTCTTTGGCTAGCTAAGATGCTTTCCACCAAAAATTTCACTTACGCTCGTGTCCTCAAAAACTGCGTCTAAGGCTGAAGCTATTATTTGCGCTACGGAGAGAACTTTTATCTTAGGAATCTGCTTATTTTCTGGGAGAGGGAGCGTATTTGTCATTGCAACTTCTTTTATAACTGAGTTCTGGATTCTCTCTATCGCAGGGTCAGAAAATACACCGTGAGTCGTACAGGCAAAAACTTCCTTAGCGCCCTTCTCAGCCAGAAGTTCAGCGGCCCCGACTATTGTGCCTCCTGTATCAATCATGTCATCTATCAAAACACAGACTCGCCCATCTACGTCACCCATGACATCTTTTGATTCAACAACATTTTTTTTGTTCTTTACGCGTCGTTTATGGACTATTGCTAAATCTGCTGCGAGTTCACTTGCATAGCGCTCTGCTACCTTTACTCTTCCTGTATCTGGGGAAATAACAACGAGATCATCGCCAAGAGTTTTCATGTAGTCGACTAGGACAGGCATTGCTGTTAAATGGTCTACGGGTTTTTCAAAGAATCCTTGGATTTGCCCTGAATGAAGATCTACAGAAATCATTCTGCTTACGCCTGAGGCGATAAATAGTGTTGCTAATAGGCGAGCAGTTATCGGTTCGCGACCCTCTGATTTCCTGTCCTGCCTTGCGTATCCGTAGAATGGGCAGACAACTGTGATTCTTTTTGCTGATGCTCTTCTTGCTGCATCAACCATGATTAGTTGTTCCATTATGGAATCGTTTATGGTCATCCCATCTGAAGCAGAGTGACTTTGAATTATGAATACGTCTCCACCCCGAACTGATTCAGAAAACCGGCAGTGGATTTCTCCGTTGGCAAATTCCGCAAGGTTCGGTTGGTCGAGGCTGACTCCCAAATGGTCAGCGATCTCTTGAGCAAGTGACAGATTGGAACGTCCAGAAATAAGGTGTAGACGTTTTTTAGTTATCAGTTCCATTTTGCTCCCTGTTAGGTTGCTGGCCCGGCAGGACTTGAACCTGCAACCTCCTGGATCAAAACCAGGCGTTCCGCCAGTTGAACTACGGGCCATTGCTTATTCCGAACATATCGTATCTGATGTGCTTCTATACACTCAGGTGCTGATTTGTATCTATTATTTTCTTTTTACGTTACTTCGTGTCGCCAAATGAGAAAAATTCATAGAAATGTCTCTAAAACACCACATGTTCGGATTAATCGGGTATTCTTCGGAATCTATGGGTTCATTAATAAAGAAGCGAAGGAAGCGTATGCGAAAGAAAAAACATCGAAAGATGTTAAAAAGAACGCGTGCGCAAAGACAACGCGGGAAATAGTCGCCATTTGGTGAAGAATTAAATTCTAGAAGTTCTCTGGTGTCGTGTGCGCAACTATGAAGCTTTCTCCTGGATAGTTACCTTCGACAAACCAAGTGGATCCACTTCCAGCAAGTCTGGCTGTTTTCCCTGTATGTTTCTCTAAAGCTTCTTTCCATTCCTCCATCTCCGGATATATGTTGAGAGTGGCCTGCTCTAAATCATTTCCGCTTTGAGATTCGGGTCCGCCTAATTCATCCCATGTTTTATAGACCTCAGCAGTTGAACAGCCAAAGGGTGGAAGGATCAATGTGAAGGTCTTTTCTTCGAAAGGCAGATACGTTACCTTTTCTCCGATACCGGTGACTTTAGCTCGACCTCCGCGGATATTGAATGGAACATCGGACCCTAAATGAACTGCACTGTCCTCGTTTTTGAAATTGGCCCACCGGAGAATTGCTGCGGCATTGGCAGATCCCCCTCCAAGTCCTCCGCCCGGAGGAATTCTCTTGTTCACTTCGACCTTCATAGATTTCCCAATGGTATTTAAGGCTTTGACGATAAGGTCATCTTCGGCTGGAGGGTTAATAGGATATGGACCTCGGTAACTGATTTCGGTGTCGCCTTCGTAAAGCCGGATGGTATCTGTAAGGCTTATTGTGACCATCTCAGCTTTAATCTCATGAAAGCCTGAGGGGCGGACACCTGTTATCGCAAGGGACAGTGTTAGTTTCGCTGGGGCTTCTAGTTCATACATAGTGTCAAGTTCTCTTGTCGTCCTGGTTCGGTATCTCTAAAGTCTTAGTGAGATTAATCCAGTCGCCTATTGATAGTTCTTCGGGCCTTGCCTGAGGGTTTATTTCAGCCAAGGCGTAATTACTCGCTGTTACTAGCTTATTTAATGTTTTCCGTAGCATCTTCCTTCGGTGGCGGAATGCGGTTTTAACTAAAAGGTCAAAATTTGTATAGTCAATTCTTGGCAATATGGTCTTTCGTCGAATTTTCAGCAGGGCAGAATCGACTTTAGGAACGGGCATGAAGACATTTGGGGAGACTTTACCTAGAATTTTCACATCTGCCCAGTATTGCGATTTGACTGATGGGATTCCGTACGATTTGTTTCCATGCGATGCTGCAAAACGCTCAGCTACTTCCCATTGGACCATAATATGCATTTCGGTAATTTGGGGAGCGTTCTCAAGTAACTCTATAAGCAGTGGTGTTGCAATGTTGTAAGGAAGATTAGCTATCATCTTCCAATTTCCTAACCTTTCGGTAAAGAATTCTTCCCAGCTAATTTCCATGGCGTTGCCATGGATGATCTCTACGTTTTTAGCATTTCCATATTGAGCGATTACTTCCTCAAGAGGGGGTATTAAATATTGGTCAAGTTCAATTGCTGTGACATCGGCATTCAGCGATAGCTCGGCTGTCAGAGATCCTAGCCCAGGTCCGATTTCTAAGATTTGTTCACCGTTTTCGATTTTTGCTTCGCGAATTATTTTGTGAATTGTGTTTGGGTCAACGACAAAATTTTGTCCGAGAGATTTTGACGGTTGAAGCCCGTATTGTTCCATAATTCTTTTGAGTTCATTTTTTCCTAGAACCATAGTTGACCGATCTAGTGTATGCCCGAGATATCTTCGTTATTCTGTAAGCTAATTCTAGTTCTGTTATCCAAGGAAATTTACTGACAAACCCAATGTTGCCAGCCTCCTCCTGATGCTTGATATATTAGCCATGCACTGACATTAATATTTGCTAACGGATCGTAGGGACTTGAACCTGCAAAACCTGCTGAGATCGCCCTTTGATCCCAGTATTGTGGCATATGCTGCATCAACCCCGCAGCCCCACTTGACGAGTTGGTAACATCGGGTTGTCCCATGCTCTCGCATTGCATTATGCGGAGGAATCTATTGGTGTCAGAAGCAGCGCCACCATAATTTATTATTGCCGTTGTCACAGTGCTACGCCATTGTTCAACTGCTGGTATGAAGTTGGTGGGAGGATTTGTATTCTCGACTGGGGGAGGTTGGATTGGCTGACTGCTATCAGGTGTTGATGGTGCATTATTCACTGGTTTAGGGTTTGCTGGTGTGAAGCTGGTTATTGAGGTAACTAAATTACCTTGTGGGACGAAATTTGGTATGTAGCTGTTTCCGGTAAGGGTTTCAACGCGCAATGTTTCCCTATATTGACTTGTAGCTTCTTGAAGGTCAATGCTGCTAGTTTGAGTCTGCTGTTGATTGACGGGTGCATCAGCATTTGGCGCAATTTGGATGTTCTCTGTGGTCTGCCGGTATTCGCTGAAGGCTTCAACCGTGTCTGCTGGATCGTCAGGTCCTGTTAGCGAGACCACAACAGATATGACCGCTACAGAAGCTATGCCAATGGCAGCGAGAGGGTATCGCAGCAAATACAAAATTTTGTATGTAGCTTCTTCTTGCAATTTTTTACTCCGACCGGCCGAACCTCATTATGTTCTTGACTAGACAAAAAAGACAACCTGGCCTTGCGATGAGGAGAAATTAGTTGGCTTGAGGCTGCAGTCCGTAGAAGTAATGAGTGTTCTCCCAGACTACTTCTGCAAGATCGGCAGGATCAATTGACAGCTCTTCAGCGATTCTATTGCCAACATAGGGAAGATATTTAGGTCGATTCCTTTTCCCTCGCATAGGTTCAGGAGCTAGATATGGGGAATCGGTTTCAACCATGATTCTGTGTTGTGGGGTGATTTTTAATGCTTCTCTCAGGTCGGTCGCATTTTTAAATGTCACTATTCCCGAGAAGGAAAGGAAAGCACCTGTTTGAAGTGCTAACTCTGCTTCATTCGGACCACCGGTAAAACAGTGGAAGACAGTTCTTTTAGGGGTTCCCATTTCTTCAAGAATCTGGAAAGTTTCAGGCCAAGCTTCTCTGGTATGTATGATTAGCGGAAGATCCAATTCGTGCGCGTATTCTATTTGGGTTCGGAATACGTTCTTTTGCTCGTCCTGTGGTGAATGGTCGTAATAAAAGTCTAGGCCACACTCCCCCACAGCGACTGTTCCGTCTTCGGCACAGAGCGATTTTATGCCCTCTGTTCCGTGTTTGGCTTCATGAGGGTGAATTCCTGCTGTTGCGAAGATTTTGTTCGGGAAGGTTTGGGCAAGTTGATTCGCTCTTTGAGATGTCTTGAGATCGGTCCCTACCACAATGAACTTTTGAACCCCTTCAGCTTCTGCTTGTTCGATATCTGTCCGGGTATCATCATTTTCTTCAAAGTGACAATGATTATCTACCCACTTCAATTGATTATTTTGAGGATTCATCTAGTTCAACTTTTCGAAAGAGGGGTTTTGGTTTCGTTAGTGTGGTCCCGGGTTTTAATATTTCACGACTCCATCCATGTGTTTCTCCTAGCAAGTTATCTAGTTCTTGGCTTGAGAAGGGAAGGAAAGGACTAAACATCACTCGGATTCCATTAATTGCGCTTAGAGATACGAAAAGGATAGTAAGTCCTCTTTGGTGGTCATCTTTTAGTATTTTCCAGGGCTCGGTAGCGTTGAGATACTTGTTTGCAGCTTGAGCTGCTTCCATTGCTGTTCTTAGAGCTGCACGCAATTCAACTTGATCGAATTGAGAGGCTGCTGATTCTAATGAAGAGTCCACGAATTGAAGTAATTCTGTGTCCCTTTCTGTGAGTTCTCCTGGGGCTGGTATCATTTGGTCACTATTTTTGTATGTCATAGATAAGACCCTATTGACTAGGTTTCCCCAATTAGCAACGAGCTCTTCGTTAATACGTCTCGTGATCTCTTGGTCGGATATTTCTGTGTCAGCCTGTTCAGGAAAGTTGGCTGCTAGGGCGTATCGGAGGGCATCGGGTTGGTATTTTTCTAAACCCTCTGAAATAGTTAGCCCGACTCCCCTGCTGGCAGATGCTTTTCCGCCTTTGAATGTTACATACTGATTTGCTGGTACGTCATCTGGAAGGTGAAGATCATTCCCTCCGATTGCATCTTTAACTCCCATCAGCTGTGCTGGCCAGAAGAGTGCGTGAAAAGGAATATTGTCTTTGCCTATAAAGTAAACATGTCGAGATGCTTGATTGTGCCACCAGTGTTTCCATTTCTCCGGTTCGCCGTTATTGCTAGCCCATTCTTGAGAAGCAGATAAATATCCGATTACCGCGTCGTACCAGACGTAGATCCTCTTCCCTTCGCCTAAGTCATCTACTGGTAGTCTCACTCCCCAGTCAAGGTCCCTCGTGATTGCTCTATCAATGAGTCCTTCCTCCTGAACCCATCCTTTTGCAAAATTTAAAACATGATTTCGCCAGCCAGTTTTATTCTCTAGAAAGTTCGCAAGGTCATCATTAAAGTCTGAATATCGAAAATAGAAGTGTTCAGTTTCTCGCGGCTCTGGGGTGGCATCTGAAAGCTTGGATCTAGGATTTATAAGTTCGACGGCGTCATAGGTTTTCCCACAGTTGTCGCATTGGTCACCGCGTGCTTCTTCATAACCGCAGAGAGGACAGACTCCTTCAACGTAACGATCTGGGAGGAATCTATGTGCAAGTGGGTCATATAGTTGGGTTGATGTTCTTCTATCAATGTGGCCGTTATCTAATTGGGCGAGAAACATTTCTTGTGTCACATTTGCATGGTGTTCAGTGCCAGTTGTTGTATATAAATCCCAACTAATTCCTAATTCATCCCATTGGGATATAAATTCATGGTGGTACCTGTCGACGATGTCTTGAGGGGTTACCCCTTCTGCATCGGCTCTGACTGTGATTGGAGTACCGTGGACATCGGAACCGCTGACCATCAACACGTCGTTTCCTATCAGTCTTTGGTGACGAGCAAAAATATCGGCAGGTAAATAGGCACCTGCGAGGTGACCTAGGTGTCGAGATCCGGAAGCATAGGGCCACGCAACTGCAACAAGGACGGGTGTAGTCATGTGTATAGGCTACCGTTTCGCAACTATGTTGTGGGCATTATCAATCTTGGCCTGCTATTTCTAACGAGAGATCATAAAGTCTTTTTTTGCTAATGGGATATTTAATTGCAAGTTCGTTGACTGCGTCGCGTTTGGATTTTCCATCGGAAATTATTCCTGTTAGCTCGTTCTTGAGGAAGTTGTCATCTAAATCTAATCTCTCTTTGAAACCAGAAATTACAATCACGAATTCTCCTTTGGTGGATATCTCTTGGATTCTTTCTTGTAAGAGGGCTAAGGTCCCACGATGGATTTCTTCGTGGAGTTTGGTTAATTCTCTTGCAATAGCGACTTCTCGTTCCTCTCCACATATGTTTGTTAGGTCTTTAATTGTTTTGGCAAGCCGCTTTCCACTTTCATATATGATTGTTGTTTTTTCCTCGGTAGTTATTTCAGCGAGACGTTCTTCACGTTCATTACCTTTCCTTGGTAGGAAACCTTGAAAAGCAAATCTTGACGTTGATAAACCACTGGCTATGAGTGCAGTGATTCCAGCAGTTGGCCCGGGAATAATCTCTAATTTAATGCTATTTTCTATTGCTGTTCTGATTAGGTACTGTCCGGGGTCAGCGATTGCGGGCATCCCGGCATCAGTCACTAGCGCTATTCTTGAACCACTTTGAATAAGTCGAATGATTTCGTTACTTTTATCCTTTTCGGTATGTTCATTTAAGACGCTCAACTTCGGACGAGGAGAGACGTTCAATAATTTGAGAAGGTTGCCTGTGCGGCGGGTGTCTTCACAACAAATCAAATCAACTTGTGTTAATTCTTTTATTGCTCGAATTGAAATGTCGCCAAGGTTCCCAATTGGGGTTCCTATGATGACTAATGCTGCTTCTTGTGTTGCTGCTTGAGTTTCCATTGCTTGCTTTTGGGAGTTCATGTTTGAAATTTTTATTATGCACGCTGAGTGATCATACGTTAAATCTAAATTCCATTACATCTCCGTCTTGAACTATGTACTCCTTTCCCTCAACTCGAATATTGCCATCTTCTTTTGCTTGAGCCCATCCTCCGGCTTCTAACAACTGATCCCATTGAATAGTTTCGGCTCGAATGAAGCCCTTTTGGAAATCTGTGTGTATCCGGCCAGCAGCTTCAGGGGCAGTAGATCCTGATCTGAAAGTCCATGCTCTGCTTTCTTTCTCACCTGTTGTCAGAAAGGTACGTAAACCAAGAATATGGTAGGCCCGTTGTATGAATCTTGGTAGGGCACCTTCTCCTAGGTCCAACGCAGCTAGTATTTCTGCACGCTCATGCTCAGGTAGTTGGCTGGTTTCCGCTTCAAGTTGTATGCATACCCCGATTACATCTGAGTTTTGTCCTAATTCCGATATTACCTTCTCAACTGCAGCCTGATCAGTTACGTTATCTTCGCCTACATTCACAATCGCCATTACCGGCTTTGTTGTTAAGAGGAAGTATGGGCTAAGAAGGTTTATCTTTTCTTGAGAGAGATTTCCTCTATATAGGGGTGTTCCCTCTTCTAACGTTGTGAGTGCCTCTTCAAGTGCGGTAACCTCGTCCGCTAGGGATTTATCAAGCCTGGCAGCTTTGATTCTTTTCGTAGCATGCTTTTCAACTGATTCGAGATCCGAGAGGGTCAATTCAATTTCAAGCACTCGGAGTTGTTCTATAGGGTCGGCAGTACCTGGGACATCTTCATCCTCGAAAGCCCGTAGGACATAGACGATTGCGTCTACTTCTCTTATATTTGCTAGGAACTGATTTCCAAGGCCTTCTCCCTTGCTTGCTCCTTCGACAAGACCTCCAATATCTGTGAACTGAACGCTTGCTGGAACTATAGATTTTGATGCGCTCATCGCTGCTAACAGATCCAGTCTATGGTCTGGGACTTTTGCAACTCCAATATTTGGGTCTGTTGTTGCGAATGCGTAAGGCGCTGCTAACGCAGATCCTCCAGTTAGAGCATTATAGAGTGATGATTTACCTGCGTTCGGTAATCCAACAAATCCAAACTTCTCCATTGTGTGAGGCTACCCGCTCATGTCGTCAGTTGTTGATAGTCCCGATAAAGTAAAATGAGATTCGGAGGACTAATGTCAAAGCGAACACAGAAGAAGAAAGCGAATGCGCGTCGGAAGAAAGCTAATCATGGACGCAAACCTAATTTGGGAAGAAATTCATAGGCGCTAAAGCATTCATTTTGCAATTTATATTGAGTAGCCAATGTCCCTATTTTGACTTTTAGCTTGGGTCTGTTGATAACTGTTCATCTTCAATTGAAAATGTTGAGTATTCCTCGCCCGTGTCTTCTAGGTGTTCAAGCTCAATGACACCAATTTCGGTGTATTTCTTGCGGAGCCAACCATCGCCAGCATCCAATAATCCGAGTTTTCGACAGTTCGGAACTATTTTTGAAAATAACAGTTGATTGAATATCTGATCGTCATCAGGAATGTTGAGTCCATGCTCTACTGCCTTTTTAACATCGCACCCCATACGGTCCCATACTTCTTGTTGGAGGAGGCGGTCTCGCATTCTTATTCCTGCTTCAAATGCAAATTCTTGACGTTCCCTGACTTCTTTGGCTGTCATATCTTGATAGACCTCTTGAAGGCTGAGAACACCGAAGGCGACATGCCTTGCTTCATCGCTCATAACGTATCTCAGTAGCTTCTTGAGAAGTGGTTCAGTAGTTACTTGATGCATCATGCCAAAAGCTGCCAGAGCAAGGCCCTCAACCATTATTTGCATACCAAGGTAGGTCATGTCCCAACGACTATCGTTGATGATGTCATCCAGAAGAAGCTGCAGGTGAGGATTTACGGGGTACCTAACTCCAATTTTTTCGTCAATATACTTCTCAAAGACTTCTACATGGCGAGCTTCGTCAACGACTTGTGTAGCTGCGTAGTACTTAGCATCGATCCAAGGAACAGTTTCTACGATTTTCGCAGTGCAGAGCAGTGCTCCCTGCTCGCCATGTTTAAATTGTGAAAGTCTCCAAGCGAAAGATTCAATGCTGAATTGATCCCATTCTTTATCTCCCCAATTTTTTGCAGGAGAATCAGGGTGTTCGGTCCAGTGACCTGTATTGACATTAGACGATTCTGTGAAGATACTGAATGCTTCAAGTGGGTCAACTTCTATTGACCAATCAAGATCAGTTTGTGCGTTCCATTGAGAAACCTTTGCCTTCTCATACAACTTATCTAGCCTTGGTCTTGAACCTTTTGAATAGTCCCATGTAAAAAGTGCTTCAGCTTGGTCCTCAACAGCGTGGATAATTTCTACTGGGTCGGGATTAAATTCAGCTATCGCATCCACATCATCTATAGAGTCTCTGTCAAGAATCTCTCGTTCTGTTCTTGGTTCAGTGGTTGTCATTATTTCTCTCCTGGTGGTTTGGAAAAACTATTTTGTATTTGGTTGAGCAGGGTCTGCCAATCTGAAGATTCAGGCATTTTATGGTTTACTGAGCGCAAAATCGAGAACCCCATGCTCATCGCCATCACGAAGGTTTTGAGTGCATCAGTATCTAAGGAAGAATGAATTCGTTTGTCGGCTTTGCCTTCCTCAACGAATTTAGTTACGTACATAGCCGCATTCTCTAATCTCCTAAAAAGCATTTCAGCTATTTCATCGTCACGGCTACTGGCAACGACTGCTTCTAGGAATAATGCGTCATGAGCACCGGAAACATTTGGCGTGTTATATCCGATTTGATGCGCACTGAGGATATTCCTATCGGTGTCTGAGAGTTCTGCTCCGTCGGTAGCTAATGCAATAATTTCGTTCATATGCATTTCAAATGATCTATTTAAGGCCTCTAAAAGTAGCTCGGACTTACCAGAGTACCTGCTATAAATAGCACCAGTAGTTACGCCAGCCCGCCTTGCGATTTCAGCAACGCCTGCACCGTCGTAACCTCGTTCAGCAAAAACTTCAGCAGCTGCATCAATCAAGAGATCTTCATTAGTCCGCTTCGGCATGTGCCCTCCGCATTTAATAATAATGACTATTATTTTCTCATGTCAAGGGTCCCAAAGGACGTAACATAATGTTCACAAACTTTTCTTAGTTTGATAGGCACGATCCGTCGAACACGACTAAGTTGTATCGCTAGTCGGAAATTACCGGCTCAATTATTACGTGGAGGGAAAAATGCGTAAAAAATGGAAGTTGATGCTTGCCCTTCTCGCTGTGTTTGGCATGATCGCCGCTGCTTGCGGAGGCGACGATGATGACTCAAGTGGTGAGAGTTCAAGCGAAAGTTCTAGCAGTAGTAGCAGTAGCAGTAGTAGCAGTAGTGAAGGTGCCGCAGAGGAAGAAGCTAGTTCGGGAGATCTAGCTACATGCCCGGACCCACTTGTGATCCAGACAGACTGGTTCCCAGAGTCCGAACATGGAGCCATGTATGAGCTCTTTGGAAGCGGTGCATACTCAATCGATGCAGAGAACCTAATTGTGTCAGGTACGTTGCATGATGGAGCGACTGACACGGGAATTGGTCTTGAGGTCCGAACTGGTGGACCAGCAATCGGTTTCTCACCGGTAGCGAGCTACATGTACACTGACAGCAATATCACTCTTGGATATGCCAACACAGAAGCTCAGGTCACATTCTTTGAAAGTGCCCCACTGCTTTCCGTTATGGCACCGCTTGAGAAGAACCCACAGATGGTTATGTGGGATCCAGAGACCTATCCAAATGTGAATTCACTCAAGGACCTTGGTGATGAAGGCATCACAATCAGTGTGTTCGGCGGTGGCGTATTTGCTGAAGTATTTATTGCTCAAGGAATCTGGTCAGCTGACCAGGTTGACCCATCCTACGATGGTTCACCTGCGAACTTTATAGCTAACGGCGGATCAATCGCACAACAAGGTTTCGCATCTGCTGAGCCTTATGACTACGAGAATGTATTTACCGATTGGGGCAAGCCAGTGAAGCTTCAATTGCTTCATGACGCTGGTTTCCCTGTGTACTCACAAACCATTGCTATCCGTTCAGCTGAAAAAGACGCATTGGATGAATGTTTGACGGCACTTGTTCCTCTTATCCAACGAGCAACCGTAAACTTCGTTATAAACCCAGATACAGCCAATGGAATTATCATTGACGCTGTTGACACATTCGGAAGCTTCTGGGTATACAGCGAAGGACTCGCTGACTTCTCAGTTAATGCACAAAAGCAGCTGGGATTAGTTGGAAATGGACCTAACGACACTGTTGGAGACATGGAAGAGGCACGTATCCAAAGCATCATCGACATCATGAGTAATGCTGGGATTGATACTGGAGGCATAACAACTGCAGATATCTACACCAACGAATACATTGACCCATCAATAGGTTTCTCAGGCGACGATCTCTGTGTTGATCAAATTGGTGTAAACGTAGGACTCGTATATGACATCGGCGGTCGTGGAGATCAATCATTCAATGACTCCGCATATGCAGGTATCGAACGAGCGGAATGCACTTTAGGAATATCATTTACTGAAGCATCCCCAAATGATGATGGATCAAACAGAGCTGAATTACTTCAGCTAGCTGCTGACTCTAGCGACCTAGTAATAGGAAATGGATTCCTGTTCGCAGGAGATGCTGAAGCTGTTGCTGCTGTAAATCCAGATACTAACTTTGCAGTAGTTGATAGTGCAATGATTGACTTCGGAACTGGTGGGCCTTTGGCTGATAATATTGCTGGCTTAACCTTCGCTGAAGAACAAGGATCATTCTTAGTTGGAGCTGCAGCCGCGCTAAAGACTGGCGTTGATAAGATTGGGTTTGTCGGAGGCGTTTGTTGCTATGGCGGAATTGAGCCATTTGAAGCTGGATTCATTGCTGGAGCCCAAGCAGTAAACCCAAATATTGAGGTACTTTCAGCATACGCAACTGAAGCACCAGACTTTGATGGGTTTAATGCACCTGACCGAGGTAAAGAACTTGCACTAGCAATGTACGAAGACGGTGCTGATATTGTTTATCAGGCTGCTGGTGGTACTGGGGCAGGCGTTTACCAAGCAGCCTTGGAACACAGTTCAGATACTGGTTCAAAAGTTTGGGCTATCGGCGTTGACTCTGACGTATGGCTTGTCGTTGACGAGGAGTTGCAAGAGCACCTTCTTTCCTCAATGGTTAAAGAAGTAGGAAACGGAATTTTCCTAGCTATCCAAGCACACATCACAGGTAACTGGTCTGCAGGACAACAAACGTATGCACTCGAAAATGGAGGCGTTGGATACGCAACCTCGGGTGGATACCTTAATGATGTTCTAGATCAACTTGAATCCTTTAAGTCTCAAATAGTGAGTGGAGAAATCGAGGTTTCTAGAGATCCTCTGGATTACACAAACTAGATAATCTAGCTAAAAATTAAATACACTTGGGACTGGTTCAACCCCTTGACTTAAGATGAAGTTAAGGTAGGTTGGACCGGTCTCATTTATTTAGGAGTTTAAGTGTCTATAGCTGTTGAATTGTCTGGGATTACAAAATCTTTTCCAGGTGTCATTGCAAATGACGACGTCAATCTTGTCGTCAAGCAAGGCGAAATTCATGCTATCTGCGGGGAAAATGGTGCGGGTAAATCTACTCTCATGAAAATTCTATACGGAATGATCCAACCTGATTCCGGAGAAATGAGAGTGAACAGCGAGATCGTCGACTTTTCGTCTCCTGTTGAGGCAATCAAGGCAGGTATCGGAATGGTTCATCAACATTTCATGCTGGCAGATCAACTTAGCGTTCTGGAAAATGTAATTTTAGGCTCAGAACCTATAAAGCAAGGTGGAAAACTTGACTTCAAAAAAGCTCGTGACCATTTACAAGTAGTTTCAAAAGCTTATGGTTTGACTGTTGAACCAAATGATCTTGTCGAGACTCTAGAAGTCGGAGAACGACAAAGGGTTGAGATAATCAAAGTTCTCTATAGAGGGGCGAATATCCTTATTTTGGATGAACCTACGGCAGTTCTCGTTCCACAGGAGGTTGAAGAACTATTTCGCAACATCAAGGAACTTCAAGATAATGGAACAACGATAATCTTCATAGATCATAAGCTAAACGAAGTTCTTGAAATAGCTGATACCATCACAGTTCTCCGGTCTGGGAAAACTGTTGCAAGTATGAACGCAGAAGAAGTAACTGCGGCAGAACTAGCGGAGCTAATGGTAGGCTCCGAATTGCCATCGCCATCGATAGATGAACCTGTCAATTCCTCGAGTTTGGGTCTAGAGATTGAAAATCTCACAATTGTTGGAGACGATGAGCGCACACTCGTAGATGATGTATCGCTAGAGGTTCACAAAGGAGAGATAGTCGGAATTGCCGGAGTAGAGGGAAATGGGCAACATGAATTAGTAGGTTCAATTCTTGGCACTCAAGAAGTCGCAGCAGGAAGGATCCTTTTATCTGGTTCTGACATTACACAGACCGATGTACGATTTAGACGAGAGAATGGACTCGGCTATATTCCTCAAGACAGACAACACGAAGGGCTATTACTTACATCTCCTCTTTGGGAGAACGCAGCACTGGGATATCAGACACAAGATCCATTTGCCTCAGGACTGTACAATTGGTTTTTTAATAGAAAAGGCTCAAGAGCAAAGACGTCCAAGATCTGTAATGAATTTGATGTTCGAACACCTAATATCGAAGTCGCTGCCCATGCATTGTCTGGAGGCAACCAACAAAAACTTTTAGTTGGCAAAGAACTACTATCTGATCCGACTGTTCTAATAGCCTCTCACCCGACAAGAGGAATTGACGTGGGTGCTCAAGCAGCAATTTGGGAGCAGATTAAATCGGCTCGTTCAAATGGTTTAGCCACTCTTCTAATATCTGCTGATCTAGATGAATTAATCGGTTTGTCTGATGTCATCGTGGTTATGTTTAGGGGAAAGATTGTTGCCAAACTCGATCCAAATAATATTTCTCCGAGAGATTTGGGTGGATACATGACTGGTAGCTCAGTTCAGGAGCAACGGACATGAAAAGTGGCCTAAGGTCAGTAGCTCTAGCTTTAGCCGCTCCCACGGCTGCTTTGATTTTTGCTGTTATAGCTTCTTCTATTTTTCTACTCATTGCAGGTAGCAACCCGATAAACGCTTACGGTGACATGATCGAGTATGGCAGCCAGTTAGAGATTCAAGTGGATATTCTCAATCGCGCAACACCCTTGTATATCTCGGGTGTAGCGGCTGCAATAGGGTTCAAAATGAATCTATTTAATATAGGTGTTGAGGGTCAATACCGCCTTGCAGCACTATTTGCAGCATATATAGGTGCCTTAGTAACCCTCCCCCCTGTTTTTCACATAGCGCTAATGCTGATAGTAGCTATGGTAGTTGGCGGAGCATATTCAGGCATTGCTGGCGCTTTGAAAGTAACCAGAGGCGTTAACGAAGTGATCTCAACAATTATGTTGAACGCTATAGCCATTTCAGGCCTGATTGCATTTTTGTTAAAAGAATGGCAGGAGGGTGGACGGATCCAAATAAATTCATCTACAAGAGTCGGGACGAAAGAAATACCTGAATCTGGGATTATGCCTAATATCAATAGCTGGTTAGAAGTATTTACTCGTGAGATAGGAAAGGGCAAAGAACTAACTGGATTTCTACTGGTAGCTGTGGCGGTCGGCATCGCGTATCACATTATTATCAACCGAACACGATTTGGATTTGATCTGCGGGCAAGTGGAATAAATCCCTTTGCTGCACGTTCCGGAGGAGTTAAAGATAAACGCATGGTTTTGGGGGCCATGGTTTTGTCTGGAGTTGCGGCAGGACTAGTTGGAATGGCAGAAGTTGCTAAGCTTGGGAGATATAACCCTAATTTTGTCAGCGGGTTGGGGTTTGCAGGTATCGCTGTTGCGCTCCTTGGGAGAAATCACCCAGGAGGAATTGCCATTGCTGCTGTCGTTTTTGCTTTCTTAGATATATCTTCTGGAGTCTTACAAATCACTGGCTCTGCTTCGCGCGAAATCGTTTATATCATGCAAGGAATCATCTTACTTGCTGCTGTGATTTCTTATGAAGTTGTTCAGAGATACAGACTTCGTGAAGAGGCTAAGCAAGCAGGCGATGCTCTATATGAGGTTGAAACGTCATGAACCAACTAACGCCTCAACTCACTAAGGTTCCAGCTTGGGTGCGATGGCCCTTCTTCGCTGCGTTTGGAATCCTTGTCTTAACTTTGGTTCAAGAGTTGGGGCAGAACGAAACGAGTAGGTTGACTGCTACTAGCACCGCACAAGCGATGTTACGTTGGTGCGTTCC
>MDTB01120483.1_pt1 | contig 67507 bp, 59 predicted proteins | sample 811161 | NCBI WGS metagenome assembly MDTB01 (sample SAMN05326650, study PRJNA326480) | marine metagenome | isolation source: seawater | place: Mediterranean Sea | collected 2009
CGAATGAAGAAATTGTGAACGCCATCACCCATGGTCTGGGTATTATCCTTGCAGGAGTGGGTCTTTACTTTCTCTTAATTGAGGCGAATCTAACAGAAGACCCATGGAAACTGTGGTCTAGCGTGACGTTCGGCCTGTGTATGATCACTTGCTACCTCTTCTCTACCCTCTACCACGCAGCTACGGATTTAGAATTCAAGCATCAGATGAGAATTGCAGATCATATTGGGATTTATTTGCTGATTGCTGGGTCCTATACCCCTTTCGCCCTAGTGAGCCTTCGTGGCTGGATTGGTGTTACTTATTTTATTCTCATATGGGGTTGCGCTGTGGTTGGAATCACACTCAGAATTGTCAATAGGCGTGTTCCAAACTATGTCTCAGTAGCACCTTATCTCATCATGGGGTGGCTAGCTATAATTGGAATCAAACCATTGTTTGACTCAATTGGGTGGGATGGATTGGCTCTGGTTATTCTAGGGGGGGTGTTCTACTCAATCGGAGTTGTATTTTACTCTTGGAAGAGGCTCCCATTCAACCATGCCATCTGGCATCTATTCGTACTCGCCGGAAATATCAGCCATTACTTCGCAATAATCTTAGAAGTAATCCCCCATTGAGATTCTTTTCTACTCTCCTAGATTTTTCTTTGAAAGCATTACCTCAGAGGGAGATATTCTGTTCGCTTCAAATTTGTTCGCTTTGCCCTGACTGGGATATCCTATACATATCCCGCAAAGAAGTGAGTAATTCTTGCTGATATCGAATTCTTTTCGGACCGCATCCTCCCAAATTGCAACGGATCCCTGAGCACAGGTCCCCAATCCTCTAGAATGCGCAGAGAGCATTAGATTCTGCATGAAAAGGCCAGCATCTGAGGCAGCAAACTTGCCTAGACTTTTGTGGGTGAACAAGAACAATTCTACAGGTGCGCCGAAGAATTCATAATTCCTAGCCCAGAACCGATCTCTAGCTTCTTTGTCATCCTTATCGATTCCTAAATGGTTGTATAATTCCTTGCCAATTCTTTGGGATCTTGGCAGTAAATCCTTGTGGTATCTTTTGAGAACTAACCAATTACTAGTAGGCAACCCTCTTCTCCGAATTAAAGCTTTAATTTTTCCGAAAATCCCTTGTCCTTGTCCAGTTTTGACTAACTCAAATCGACTTAGAAATTCCGCAGATAAACGATCTCTGATATCGCCCTTTGCTACTGCCACCACGAACGGACGAGTGTTACTCCAACTGGGAGACGTCAAGCCTGTAGCGATAATCTCCTCGATTATCTCATCTGGAACGGGTGTTGGAAGAAAGTCTCGAGTAGATCTTCTAGAAGCTGCAAAAGTGTTGAAATCTCCAGCATCAAAACCCATTTCCATGTCCATAGTAAGGTGAATTGATATTTCATATGTGTCATTAAAGGGGTTTTCGAAGGTAAGGTTCCAACTGTTCGGATGGGTGTGTTAATTGCAATTCGAGGGTACTTTAACATAATTAAGCCCCAATTCTTGGATTGAATATGGATGTAGATGATGAATCATGGAGTGTTAATGAAGCCATTAAAAATCTGAAGAATGCAATGAAGGAAAATAACCAAAGAGCAAGTGAGGTTTTTTCTTCCATAGATGCAAATGACGATGGAAAAATCAATGGCCCCGAATTGTACAAGGGATTAATTGAACACATCGGAGATCGTCTGTCGCCTGGACAAGTTTCAATGATCATCAATGCATTGGATACAAACGATGACAACCGAATCGATCTTGTAGAACTTTCAGCTGCTCTTGATGAAGAGGAATAACTCATAGAAACTCCTTCCAAACACAGGTCTTGAATAGGAAGCTATGCGAACGACCCACTGCAACCCTTAGTTTCAGAAAATGAAATGCAAAGAGGTTAGATATCCCCTCTTTATTCTCCGCTTTCGAACATAATTTTGTCATTTTTCTGCTATTTTAATCTCATAATCAGTTTTTCCAAATCCATCTGGAAGTCCCCATTTTTTGATATAAAAGTCAATTGGAATGGCGCCATCTCCTCTGTCTACAGCGTAATTATCTCCATAGATCTCCTCTACGGTAGGCGCCGGGCCTTCATATGATAAGTACCAATTCTCAGGAACACTTGGACCACTCTCAGTACCATCTGGGCCAATCCAGTTCTTTCCTGATGAATAATTTTCATCTTTATCTTTCTCCATATTTATTTTAGCAGTATTGCCAAAAATTATGGAAAACAAATTCATTAGCCAGGCGTACATAATTAGAACCCACTAGAAATTTTACAAACAAGAAATAATGGCTGACCAAAGACGTCCATGAACAGTGGATGCTAGGCCTTCTACAGCATGATGATCAATCTCAGCGGATTCATCACCTGGAGTTTGTCCAGCAGCCCAATTAGATGAGACGCTAAGCCCCAAATGCATGCATCCTTTTTCTGCAATTAGTTTTGCTTCAGCCGCTAATGTCATTCCAACAACATCGGCTCCCATTGTTTTCAATGCGTTTATCTCTGCGGGTGTTTCAAATTGTGGACCTGTCATTTGAGCCACAACAACATGAGGAACTACATCTTGACTCGAATCAAGCGCAGATATAACCAATTCAGACAATTTAGAATCAAAATGAGAGGTCATGTCAGCATGTATTGCAGCATCATCGTGGAAGGTCCAAACTTTCCCAGTGAAGTCAAGAGTATGTTTCGCCACACCGATATATCCAGGCGGGAGATCTTCTCTCAAGGAACCAACTGAATTGATACTTATTACAAATTCTGGTTCAAAGGAAAGAACTGCGTGAACATTCGCCCTGTGTTCTATTCTATGGGGGGGAGTAACCACTCCATCCCCATGATGACGTTGAACAATTGCAATTTCATGAATAGAACCATCTTGGTCTGAAAATCTAATCAGTTCCGTAGGAACTTCACCCCATGGACTATCAATTCGAATTGATTCTTGACCAATCATCTTGAATGTATCAGGTAATGCATCTACAAGGGACTTCATACCAGTTCCACAAAGCACCGCAATGCGGGGCATAGAAATTACTCCGACAAGCGCTCAATGAGATCGGCTTTCTTTCCAGAAACAGGAAGACCTTTCTCCTTGAGAATCTCTTTGAGTTCAGCAACAGTCATCGAAGAATAGTCTACACTTTCAGTTGAATCTAGTTCTTCTGAGTCATCCTCTGATTCAGTTTCCTCATCTGAGTTATCATCTTCAGCTAATTCACTAATCGCTTCACCCGCTTCAGCGGCAACCAATACATCATCAGTAGAACTTGTATCTTCGACTTCTTTGGCAGCAGCCTTTTCTCTCTCTTCTTGAGCATAAATTTCATCCAAAGTTGGCCCTTCATCTGAAAATACTCCAGATTGACGAAGTTCAGACTTGTGGAAAACAACAGAACGCACAGAATAAATTGAGGAACAGGAATCCTTTACTTCATTTTCAAGATTACCATCCAGAATAGAGGCTTGTAATTTCAGCCAAGTTGTTGTTGAAGCTACTTTGTATAATCTATCTTTTACAATATTACGAATCACAGTTTTCATACTTGATTTGATACGGTTTGGAGAGATTACTACTAATTTTAAACGAACATAAAAGCCATCTTCGCTAACTACGTCAATAACCATGTCCACCTTACCTCGATTTCTACGAACTTGTCTGCGGAAGTGATCTCTCTGTACTTCATGACCAATAAATTCAGTAATTGCATCTTGATTTAGCACTTCAGTGACACGAAACTTGAGTTTAATATGCATTTTAGTGAAATCGCCATCCATTTCGTTCTGAGTAACTTCATGAATTCGTCCAACTACATTCTCAGGATTTTCAGATAATGTCTCTCCGATTACCTTGAAGGAATGAGGATTTCGAGGGGCACGGATAGAGTACCAGCGCTTAGACTTCCACTTATCTCTCAGCTTACGGGCTGCAGTGCGTGACTTTGCGCTTTTAGCTGCCATGTGAACTTCTCCTTTTGTGCCGGGACTTGCCCTCTTGCACAGTCGCCGACCTGCAACCAGTATTTGAACGCCCCCCTACATGGAAATCATAATCAAGTGGCATTTCATTCGGTGAATATGATATCATTGACACTATCAGAAGTTATTAATGGGCGTACATCGACTTGAATTACGAGCGCATTGTAGCGCTATTGATGACCTCGCAGTAATACGAAGTGCAATAAAAAAATTAGTTGGGGATGACACAACAATTATTGAAAAGTCAGACAAATCCTGGCATGGAGGTCCACAAACAAACTTTTCATTAGAAATAACTCGTAAAAAGGATGTTCGATTTGTTATTTCTCAACTTGGCAACCAATGTCTAACTATCCTTTTAGAAGGGGACATATTATCGAGAATAGATGATCGAAATATCATCCATTTAAGATTAAGTTTAGCAGAATTATGCTGCGGGAAAATCAAAATCTCGGAATCAAGAAAACGTGAACCATGTATTAAATTGAATATCAAATTAGAAGTTTACCCGGGTCAATCTGTTAACGATATTGCTATCGAATGTTTACAAAATGCTATTTCTACTGACGAAAATTAAAACGAATATTTTTCTAAGGAATAGCACACATCTTGAAATGGGACCACCTTCACCGCGTATCATGACTCACGTTGTAACAAGCGCCTGTGTAGACCACAAATACCAAGATTGTGTGGCAGTTTGCCCTGTAGAGGCTTTTAGGGAAGCGGATAATTATTTGGTTATCGATCCTGACGAGTGTATTGATTGTGCTGCATGTGTATCTGAGTGTCCTGTAGAAGCAATTTTTGCAGATACGGACGTCCCTGCTGATGAAGAAGAATGGATTGATCGAAATGAAGATGAATCTCCTAATCTAGAAATTGCCATGGGTGATTCACCAGTTCTTGCTGATTAAATCTAAGGATAGTGCACCAATATGGTCGATATCACCACTCTAAATCACGGTACGGAACTCGTTAAACGAGGTTTTGCCCAAATGCAAGAGGGCGGAGTAATCATGGATGTGGTTACCCCTGAAGAAGCTCAAATCGCAGAAGATGCGGGCGCTACTGCAGTAATGGCACTCGAGAGAGTACCAGCTGATATTCGTGCCGACGGAGGAGTAGCTAGGATGAGTCATCCGGACATGATTCGTGGGATAATCGATACAACTTCGATTCCAGTTATGGCAAAGGCGAGAATTGGTCACGAAGATGAAGCAAGAGTTCTCGAAAATCTTGGAGTAGATATGATTGACGAATCAGAAGTACTTACTCCTGCAGACCCATTTTACCATATCGCTAAGAAAAATTTCACGGTACCTTTTGTTTGTGGTTGTACTAATATGGCTGAAGCTGTTCGAAGAATAGTAGAAGGAGCTGCGATGATTCGTACTAAAGGAGAAGCCGGTACTGGAAATGTAGTGTCAGCGGTTCAACATGCTAGGATTCTTAATGCAGAAATGGAATTTACAAAAAATAATCATCAAATTCATGAAGAAATTGTGAGTACAATAATTGCTCCTTTCAAACGTATAGAAAATGTTTCAGAATTTCATCAACTTAATCTAGCGGTTAATCAAACTCCGTTTGGTTCGTTAGAAGAATTAAAGGAAGAAGTTCATCAGATTGTTTCTCAAATCGCATCAAATAATCGTTTACCTGTAGTTACCTTCTCAGCAGGAGGAATAGCTACACCTGCTGATGCTGCTTTAATGATGAGGCATTCTATGGACGGAATCTTTGTAGGTTCAGGAATCTTCAAATCATCAGATCCATCTAGAACTGCTGAAGCCATTGTCCTAGCTGCCCATCATCATAATGATTCATCTAAAGTGGAAGAGGCATGTAGAATGGCTGGAGAACCAATGCCTGGATTAGAAATTGAAACCTTGGACGTTAGAATGGATAAGAGAGGATGGTAATCAATCCAATGGATGGTCTACCCCTACCTCTCCTAGAACCCAACGTAAGGTTTTGACTACTCCCTCAAGAGCCTTGTAATTTCGAGCTGCTTCTTTCATTCCATCTCTATCGCCATCATTTTTGCATTCTTCAAACCATGCTCTCCATTCAGCAGCACGCTCTTCAGCAAGTTCGAGCATTTCTTCTATCTCTTCCCAAGACCGATCATAGGTCCTTTCTGGCCCATCTGCTCCTGACATGATAATTCCACACACTCCGCCCTATTTATTTCAAACGCCGTCTGACAATATAAAAAATAAGAGTTAATCTACTCATTCACTCTAGTTCGACGAACCACACCTGAACGTGAACGACGCTTCCTATTGGAAGATCTACCTGAAATTTCACTTTCTTTAGGTCTAGATCCTCCAAGAGTGATACTCCCTCCAGAAAGTAAACTTTCAGCAATTGATTCCGCTAAATCTTTATTCTGATCTGGAGTCATTCGTGACTTTCTTACAGATTCATTATGATCTGTAATCCACTTCTCAGCCTCTAGTCTTTGTTCATTCAATTGGTCTCTGATTTCATTAACTTCAGACAATAGTTCTGAGAGTTGCTCATGAACTGCATCTGCTTGTTCCCTGGCCTCCAACATTGAATGATGATGACGGTCGGCTTCGGCTGATAGTTGATCTCTATCTTCAAACATAGTTTTGATTGATTCCCACATTTCATCAGCAGTATTCATAGCATCTACAAATGCTTGATGTGCGGCGTCTGCCTCTGCTCTAAGGACTTGGATTGAACCCTCAATATCTTCAAGATCAACACTAATACGTGCTTCTTCTTCAACATCTGGAAGTAGTTCTTGGCGTCTAGCCTCAAGATCTTTGAGTTTCTTTACCATTTTATTCTCTGCTACAAGAGTAAGCGTACCATCTGTTTCAATCCTATGGCTAATCCTTTCAATATCACCTACAGTTTCTGCTAACTGAACTACTTTTGACTTAGCTTTATTGTGATTATTTCGACCTGCTTTAGAGCGATTAATTAGAATTCGAATTTGCTCTTGAATCCCATCTCTTCGAGTACGTTGAATATTCATCTTTTGTCTAACCGATTTCTGTTCAGCCATTTTCTCATCAATCACTGATTGAATCTCTTTTCTCTGAGACTGGACCGCATTCCTTTGGGATGCAAATGACTTCGCAGAATCACTATGAGAATTTCTTGTCTGCTTTAGACGTTTTAATTTAGTCTCCATCGCATGCAGCCTTTGCTGCAATTCTGGATCTGCGACCTCATCAGTGTCCGTCATGGACATGGGACAATGGTGGAGGTTTTGAAGTCGTTGACAGTTAAAAACCACCAATGAAGCCAAGAATTGGCAAAACTAGTAGCCATAATATTGCTGCCCCGCCAGTACATATTGATACGAAACCTGCCCACCATCTAAGTCTGCGTGACATATCATATTGAATTTGGACAGTAGCAACCTTCCCACTAAGTAAATTACCTGACTTATCTTCTAAACGGACAGTTACTGTTGCTTCTCCTGTTTGCCTAGGTAACAAGGTTTGCCAGATAAATCTAGATTCTTGAAATAAATCTCCCATGTATGATTTCACATCTGCTGGTGATTCAGAAGCAGTCATTTTCTCTAAAGAACCAGGGGGTAAATGGAGGCTATAATGAGTCTCAGTAGGACTGAAATCTGGAGTTTGAATTCTTACAATTAATTCTTTTTCATTCGAAGTACCATTATGGATAAATGTAAACAAATGGGCCTCACCTTCTTCAATAAGGTTCTCAATGTCTATGTCAAACCATAGTCCTCCTGGAGGGCGTTTTCCATCACTAATATCCATTGCATTGTGTAATATTCTATCGTGTAATCTAAAGTAAGGTTTGACCCGACTTCGAGCATTATCAATCAGTTCTCTCCAAGTCTCATCCCATGGTTCATCCTCATTGCCTCTCATTCTCTCTATCCCCTCATCTGAAAGAATAGACTTTAGAGCCAGATTTACATCATTTTTCTTTAATCCACAATATTGTTCAAGATATAATAAATGAAGAATCCTTTCTTGCATTTCCAAAGAAGTATTTCCTTCTACAATATTTTCCGATAGGCTGTGTATGAAGTCGGATAATTTGGTAGATAGTAGAGGATCAATGTGAGTACCAATTACATCGCGAAAAGGGGATTCAAGCAAGGCAGGATGTACCGGTGGGGAATATATCCCCAATAAACCATAAGGATTTACTGTATTGAAATTAGGTCTAAGAGAGAGTAAATGTGCACCATATCCAAACAGCAAACAAGCTGTTCCAATGGTCATTAATGTGCTCTGCCAAAAATTTCCATCAGATATGAAATCAGAAGAAAGGATAGAAGAAATCAAAAAAATGATAGAAATAAACACCAATAATGCAGTCGCAATATGCTGTTTGTAAACGGAATTAATTGTAGTAATCAATGAAGAATGACCATGTACTGCACGAAAGTCTTGACCATCGATTTCTCTAATGTCAGTTTCAATCTTAACCCCATTTAACGTAGATTTGATTTTTCGAATAGTAATTGATAATGCAACAAGATAAGTCAGAAGTACTACGATTGATAATATTCCAATCACAATACTAAATTTAAAATCCTCATTGACAAATTCTGACCACCAAAAAGGAGATATGTCTCGAAATGTTCGAGTTAAGGCAATCAATAAAATCGAAAGAATTGGTAATAAATGTAGCAATCTAAGGCCGCTGGAAAGAAATTTTTCATCGATACCTTTCCAACGTTTTTCTTCTAAAAGAGCAGAAACTCTCAAATCGTTTAGGGAAGACTCTGAATCACTAGATACAACTGTTTCTGATTGTACATCTTGACTTTCAAACGAATCCAAATCCTCGTTCTCAACTGTATCTTTCTCGTCACTAGAAAGTTCCTCCTCAAGTTCATTTTCTTGGGAATTTTCATCGCCATCAATGTCACTGACGTCGTCATCCATGACACTCTGACACTCAATCTAACCAAGAAGATTCTCGCTAAAATATGTGATTCATGCTCAATTATTTAATCAACTAAGCGGACCAACAAACGAACACTATCTGCCCATTGAATCAAAACGTCAGATATCATTGGACCATTTTCTGAATTATACATTGTTACACCCGGAGTTACTCCCGCTGATTCTAATGCAGGTAATTCTGAAGGGGGACAAATTATCAAAACAACCTCGAATGATGAATCTAAAGGTAAGTCTGATAATGCAACAATCGGGTTTTGAGATTGTTCATCAATATCACGGCCGATAACTGGAATCTTTTTTCCATCGGGAGTTTTTTGAGGGAAACCAAGACTTCGATCAATAGCAGATTCAACAGTAGAATCTATTGCATGTTCCATTCGACAAGCAATTTCACTAATATTTTCCTTAATTCCAAGAACATTAGATAATAAAATTTCAAGTAACAGTTGTCTTCTCTTAACGGAAGCACCATAATGGAATCCAGTTGGAGTCAACCTACATCCTTTGTAAGGAATATAAGTCACGAGATCTCGAGTAGATAAACGCTGAATCATTTCAGTAACCGAAGCAGAACTAATATTCATTAATTCAGCCAATTGAGATGTTCGTACTATAGCATCAGGAGAATGATCATGCACTTCATATATTCTCTTAATGTACATCTCCTCAAATTCAGTTAGATTTTCCATATTATCCCACCAATGCCTCAAATTCAGAACCACAAGCTGGACATCGAGCAGTCGCAGGACGTTTCGAAATTGGTACCTTCAACATCTGACCACAACTAGGACATTCCAAAAGATCATCTTTACTCATGGAAACTAATAGATTCGATTCATTTTCTTCATTAGAACTATCTTCATCAAATTCAATATCGTCGATTTCATATTCATCATTTTTCATCGTTTCTTCAGGACTAACTTGAAATTCAGTTGAACACGGTGGAGCACATCTAGCCTTTCCAGAATATGTTTTTGGGATTAATAAAGCACGGTTACATTGAGGGCAATTTACTTCTCTCTTTTCTTCAGAAGAAATATCAATATTTTCGTTTTTATCAACTTTTTTAGTCTTCTTCATAGAAACAGACTTTTTACTGCCTCTACTTGCTGACCTCATTGCAACCGATACTAAAATTCCAGTCAAAATCCCTATACTGATAGCGAACCAAGGTATTTCGGAACTAGAACTTGATACAACGTTATTAGAAATTACAGAATTATCAAATTCTGAAATCAAAAAATCAGAATACCACTCAGCACGAATATCCACGGGATTTCCTGATGGCCAAGATTCAATAGAAAATGTAATTGATAAATCTGAATTGGTTTGCAATGATGGCGAATTCATTTCTGCTAAAACAATTCCAGAGGCTGATGAAATGAGTCTAACTATTCCAGAATTTATTTTATCAGTTCCAGTGTTAGAAATAAGAACATCAATAGAAACGATATCTCCTGCTGATGGTATTTCAGGAGATATTGAAATGATTTCAATTGTTCCAGAAATCTCAGGAGGAGACACTATAATTTCATCTGAGGCAGAGTCGTGTGATATCCAATCGATAGGAGTCAATCGAATAGAAACAGATGAAATCGATGGAGAACCAAGTGATAGGGAAAAATGACGAATGCCAGGTGTCAAAAATGATTCGAAACTTTGTAATAATTGTGAATTAGAACCAGAATTTCCAATCAATTCGATAGATACATCTCTACTTCTACCCACATCTAGAATTGTTCTAAATGAAATTTCGAGTCCATCATCAGAGGTCCATGATGAATCCAAAATATCAACATACAATTCTTGAGGTTCTTCAATAGAAATTTGCGAATGACCAGAAAGATTCTCTGAAACTAAAGAATCGTTAGATATAATTTCCCAATATACATCAATTAATCCAACTTCTGAAAGAACAAAAGGAGTAACAACTTCTCTACTCGAGCCAGGTTCGATAACTATTTCTTCTCCAGCATATGTCTGATTAGATGAATTCAATAAGAGAAAGACTGTTCCACTAGAATCTCCCTCGTTATGGATTAAAGAGGAAAATGATATTGTATCTCCCTGATGACCTGGAAGACCAATAACTGCAACTCCTCCACTGCCAGCAGTAACCATTGATCCAGAAGAGGCAGAAACTGTAGATGCAAATAGTGGCAATAATAGAATCACAATGACAAGACTCAATGCGACATCACGGGCCATACCCTGCATTAAGCATAGGCCTATGATAGGAGTTACTGTGAATATAGCAACTTAGGGTTACTTTATGCAACGTCGCCATGTCGCCGTGATACGATGCATGAGGACTATGAACAACTTCTGAAGTTGACGCCAGAAGAAATGGCAGTTCAAATTCTAGAAAAAAGACGTCTTCTTGCTGATCAAATTTCATTTATCATACAAGGTTTAGAAGAATCAGTCGACCAATTACAACAAAAGTATGACAAAATTACTCCAAAATATAGGAAGAATTTGGATGAAAAGAAAAATGATTCAAAGACAATCACTGAGTTTGAAACAATTAGAAAAGAATTGAAGGAAGAAAAGACACAACTGGATGCAGCAATTCGAATTTCAAAGGAATCTGATGACGCTGTAGCATATTGGACTAGAAGAGTTGAACGAGGAACTGGAGAATTAGACTATGATCACCCTGACCTACTGAGATTTTCAAAAGCTGTTAGTACAGGAAAAATGTCGAGAATAGGAATTAAGCATCAAAACAAAAAAATTTGAGGTGAGTAAATGAAAAAGAAAAATCGAAAAGCAAGGAGGGAATTTCTTTTCGATGATCTAGTTGTGTTACCTACAGAAGAAATAAATTCTACTCGAACTCAAATTAAAGAAAAATTATCAATAAAAGAAGATGAACATGAACAATTTCAACATGAACGTAAGACACTAGTGGAATTCGTAAAGAAAGTAAGAGGAATATTAATGGGACCGAGAAACCCAGAAATTTCTGAATTAGTTTCAAGATTAAAAAAAGCTCAGAATAATAGAGATAATGCAAAGAAATTGAGGGCAGATTTTGACAAAAGAGTCCCCCCTTCGCCTAAGGATATTATTGAATCATTAAAACAGAGACATAAACCGCTATGGACAATTAGTAATAGAATACAAGAAATTCCAACTTTGAAGGAAGAAATCAATCTTTTTGAGAGTTATTTTGAATATCAAGCAATGTATGAAATCGCATTAAAATCTGATGAACAACAACAAATTTTGTTAGATGCGTATAAAGAAATTAAGAACACAATGAAAGCAATAAAAAAGTTTGATTTGGAAGATATAGATGACAACGAATTTTCAAAAATTCAGGAAAAATATCCTGAGAAAAATATTGGGTGGGAAAGTGTGGATTCCTCATCGAAAAAAATTAGTGAAATCGACGATTGGTGTCAAAATTGGATAAAAGAAAAAAGAACATTGTATAAAGAAATTCAACGATTAGAAGCATATTTAAGAATTAGAGGAAAAGAAGCAGAAAAAGAATCTCTAAAAATCAAATCGGAAGTAATTCGTGAAAAGGCAGAAACCGGGGGAACACTTAGTTTAGATGATCTTTCTGCACTTATTTCGACTGGAGAGATAGGTAAAATTACAGATAGTAATCAAGAAATTGATAGAAATGACAAAAAGAAACGGAATAAAAAATCTAGGAATAGGAGATCTAATGCTAGAAGAGGTAAACCTCGCTCAACTAAAAGGACTCACAAAGAGGACGGGAATGATTGATGAATAATCCGAAATGGATTTTCAAAACACCTCCAGTATCAATAGCACTTTCAAAGGAAATAGCATCAATTCTTAGAATGACAACAGGAGAACAGCTAGTAGGTGAAAGAATATCTATTCTCCCTTTAGCAAAAAATGGGATTATATTACTAGAAGAAAATGACAGAATCTTAGGGTCACTTCTTTGGATGAAAATTAATCCACGTACTGCAAGAGTGTTAGGATTTGGAATTCATCCCGAATTTCAAGAGAAAAATCTAGGTAGCGAATGTTGGGAAATTTTCATCAAAGAAATAATTCAACAAGACATGAATAAGGTTACTCTTGAAGTAAGAGAATCAAATGAAAGAGCCATAAAATTTTATAGAAAAAAAGGCCTAAAACCCAAAGGTTGGATTGAAGAATATTATCAAAATGAAAAAGGAATTTTAATGGAAATTGAATTATAAAAAATATAATTTATATGCATCATTTTTAGTATAATCACTTAGAGTAATTAATGTGCTAGACCGGTTAATGGACGATTTGGCATCAAGACCAGAAATATCTTGGACATGTTTAGTTGGAGACGATGGCACACCAATTAGGATTAGACCTGGAGTTCTATCAACTCCTGAGGCAGCAGCAGCGTTAGCAGAACAAACAATGTCTAGAGCAGAAGAACATCTGATGGGAGGAAAATTGTCTAGAATGAGTTTAGTTGGTAAAGAAGGAATACTAATATTAGTCCGAGTCGGAGAATATCATGTTTTGATTACGTGTGGAAGAGATATTCAAGGACATGGAACTGTAAGAAATACTACTACTGAAGTAGCAGAAAGAATTGCTTCAATAATTGCTTCAGGGATTAATCAAACAGAGGACCAATAATCTCTAGTCCAGTTTGTCCGACTTGAACTGCTTGCTTTTCCATGCTATGGCGAATATGTCTCATTTTCTCCACTTGGAGTGTTCTAACTATCTGACCATTCCTTAAATCAACACCCATTTTTAAAATTGCATCAGCCAGGAATCCTTCGTTTCCTTCTAATTCCGCATTTTGCCCTGAATATCTTTCAGTGATAATGAATGTATACAATCCTTGTAAACGAAGAAAATCGAAGAAATCGAACATTCTTTTCCTCATTTCCTCATCTACAGTCGTCAAACTGTAAATAGCACCAAGAGAATCAAGAACAAAAACACGGAAATTATCTCCCTCTTTTTGCTTGAAATGCTCAATCATTTTGCGAGTAAATTTCAGGTAATCCATATTTTGATTATCTTTACGAAGTTCAGTAAAGTCTGTGATTTGTAGACTTCTAGGCAATCTAATTCCTAACGAACGAGTACTCTTTTGTAAACTTGCAACTGTTTCCTCTACAGTACAATATAATCCAAATCCTCCCTGATTTGCTAAATGATTAGAGATCATGGTCATGCAAAAACTGGACTTCATCGAACCGGGAGGACCGGTTACCAGAGTAAGATACGGTGACTCTACATCTCTATCTAAGACTCGATTCATTCCTGCTATACCTGTAAGAAACATGACTCCAACCGATTGCAACGTGGAACATGTTAGAGATAATCCTTACCGCATTTCACAAGAGTATTTGTTGGTTTACAGGGGTCTTGCTTATATCCCGTAAGCGCCTCGCCAGAATGCTGGGCGTAATCCCATTGGTGATGACATGAAATCACTTATCGGAGACCGGAAGTCGTTGGTTGAGAAGAAAACTAATGCTTCTAGAGAAGAACGTAATCGCCAAAATGATGAAGTGAAACGTTGGGTTGAAACTCGAAAGGGAATTCAAGACACTGTCCGTAAACTCATGGATGAAATGGATAGGCAACAAGAAATTAGAGAAGCTGAAAACAAAAAAGTCAGAGATTTGAAAGTAATCCGTGAAGAAAAAACGAAAGCTATGCAAGCAATTCGAAATGAATTATTTGAACATATTGACGGTAATCGAATTGAACAACGAAGTAAGACTAGAGGAGTAGCTAGTGTTAAGAAAGAAATGTATGAATTAGAATTGAAACATCAAACAGGACAAATCACTGATAAAAAATTCAATGAAAGAGCCCAAGAACTTAGAAGATTGAAAAAAGAAGCTGAAGAACATAAAAATTCAGATAGTGATGGTCCTTCTGAAATTAGAGATAGGCTAAAGATTGCAGAAGCAGAACAAGATTCAGCACATTCAGATGTAGATGCAGCTGCAGTTATCGCACAATCAGCTCATGACTTAATGCATGAAATAAGAACTGAAGTTTCTCGATTAAAGGATGAACATTCTGATGCACATCGTAAGGTCGAAAAATTTCGTCGAGTTGCAGATAAACACCACAAGAAATTTTTAGTGGGAATGAGATGCATGCAATCAATTGACGGGATTCTAAATTCATCTACAGACGATGTTGGTTCTGGAGACGATTCATCAAGTGTTGAAGCTAGAGACTTAATGGATCTATTGATGTCTGGAGAAACTCTTGGCCTAGAAGATCTAATGGCTTTCCAAAGAAACAACTAGGTGAAACCATGATTACTCAGCAGGATATTGGTGTAATCTTGGAAGATTATGACCAATTAAAACTTAGAATTGGTATGACTGCTAGCCATAGTGCTTTAGACATATGTGATGGAGCAATTGAAGAGGGATTCCCTACAGTTGCATATTGCCAATCAGGTAGAGAGAAATTGTATTCTGAATATTTTCGTACTCAACGATCTTCTTCTGGACGTGTTAAACGCGGGATGGTAGACAAAGCAGTTACCCTTGATCGATTTGATGGCATTCTAGAGCCTCAATTTCAATCAGGAATGAGAGATAGAAACATGATATTTATCCCTAATCGAGCCTTTACTTCATACTGCAATATTGACGCCATAGAGAACGATTTCAACGTTCCAATGTTTGGATCAAGATCGATGCTTAGGATGGAAGAACGTACAGAAGAATTTGACTATTATTGGCTTCTTGATAAAGCAGGACTTCCTGCTCCAGAACCTATTCACGACCCACAAAACATTGACTGTCTAGCTATCGTGAAACTACATCATGCTGAAAAGAAACTTGAAAGAGGATTTTTCACATGTGCATCATACGAAGAATATTTACAAAAATCAACTGAACTGCTTTCTCAAGGAGTAATTGATCAAACAAGTCTTGAAACTGCGAGAATTGAAAGGTATGTTATCGGGCCAGTTTTCAATCTTAACTTCTTTTACAGCCCTCTGGAAGAGGAGATGCCAAAGCTAGAACTTCTTGGAGTAGATTGGAGATTTGAAAGTAGTTTAGATGGTCATGTTCGATTACCTGCACCTCAACAAATGACAATGCCTGCACACCAACAAATTCCAGAAATGACTGTTGTAGGTCATAATACAGCAACTATTCGAGAAAGTATTCTTGAACGAGCCTTTGAAATTGGTGAAAAATTCGTAAAAGCAAGTAAAGAACACTATGACCCAGGAGTGATCGGGCCATTTTGTCTTCAAACTTGTATCGATAAAGACATGAATTTCCACATCTATGATGTTGCACCTAGAATCGGAGGAGGCACAAATGTTCATGTTAACGTAGGTCACCCTTATGGTAACTCCTTGTGGAGGAGACCAATGAGTACTGGAAGAAGAATTGCATTGGAAATCCGAAGAGCTGCTGAACAAGATAGACTGTTAGAAGTCCTTACTTAGTTACTCCAGTATATGGATGAAGAGTTCCACTTACTGCATTCAAAATACTATTTGAAGAACCAGGTATTTCTATTATCCATGCAGGAACTAATACAGAAACAAAATCAATCTCTGTGGATGATGGATCAAGTGACCAAGTGCCATGAATTCTAACCGATGAATTAGAATTCGGAGAATATGTTTTCCTCGTCTCTGTTACTCGTGAAATATTTTCTAAAACAATATTTTCTTCCATCCAAGTCAAAGGTGGAATTATACGTAAATCAGGCCTATGCCCTAGAAACACAGGATCTTCTAGAACGTCAAATCCACCAAAAAGAGGAGATTCTAAGACACCCCACCATGCTCTTTCTGTATTTGATTCAGGACCTCGAAGAATACCTAAAACACTCCAAATCCTTGCTTCAACCAGTACAGCTGTAGGTCGAATATCATTTCCGATAGGGTTTCTCTCAATCCAAGTCTCAAGATCTATTACTGGAGCCATTGTACATAATTCATGTTTAATTGATTCAAACCAAGCAGACTCTAAACGAATCTCTTCAATTTCACTTGATTCGACACTTCCTTCATTTCCATCAAAACTAGATACTCGAGCAAATATTTCACCAGATAATATTGCTTCACCCAACCAATTAGAAAGTTGATCAGGACTCCATATCTCAAAAACAACACCGCGTTTTTCCGGTACTCTTAGATTGGGAGCCAAAGGACGTTCGGATAAGATCCAGTGATGACCTGGTAATGTGTCAACTATCCAACGTTCTAACTCAACACGATCTAAGATTGTCCAACCATCAGGAATATGCCAAACAGTTGTATGCAATCTAGCAGGACCGTTATTTAGACCAATAGGGGGTTCAGATATCCGACCTAAAGGACGAATAGATGGAGTTCCTATTGCTAATGGATTGGATTCGAGTACCGCTCCTCGATGCCTCAAGAGACCTACAATTAGATCATCCATTGTACTTTGAGAGACAAGTAGGGACTTCAATCATTGGTGTCAAGAACCAAATCATTCCACATTAGGAGTGAGAGTGAGCAAATCCGAATCTCCAGCATCAACCACACAAATCGAGCTAACTGGAAATGGTTTTGCACATGCTGCACCTAACTCTCTATTGACCATCTCAACTTGATGAAGAGGTACATCAGGATGTCTTGATTTGAGATCAGAAACAAAATCAAGTGGACAATTTGCTGCTAAAATCACCATCCTAGCTTTGCCTGATACGCAGTTAGAAACAGTCTGATTTTGTCCGAATAGTAAAGTACCACTCGAAATCGCGTTCTTCAATTGTTTTGGTAAATCCATTTTTACATCTCCATTCTCTGCTTATAGCGTCTCATGGTTTTCATTTATTCCTCATTTGGAACATAGTATAAGTCTACACTTCCAGTTCCAAGAGCAACTGGTTGTCCCACAATAATATTCTCTGCAACTCCAGTTAAGTAATCGGTTTCACCACGTATTCCAGCATTTAGTAAATGGTTAACAGTTACCTCAAAAGCTGCCCTAGCAAGAATACTATGTTTGTTTCCGGAAACACCATGTCGACCAATTGCTCTAACTTCTCCTTCAGAGGTCATAACATCAGATACAGTCAGCAAATGGCGGACATCAACATCTAATCCTGCACCTTCTAAAGTCATCAACATCTCATTAATGATTGATTGACGAGCCGCCTCGATACCTAGATACTTATGAATCTCCATAATATTGTTAGTATAAGTTCTAGATCTATCTACTCCCTTAAACTCACTAACTTTGGCCAAGTTACTTCCAATTGTGGAGATATAGTATTCACCAGTATCCTTAGTAGGACCCTGAATATTTGCACGAATTACATCCTTAACTCCCTTCAATTTGACCTTCTTCACCTTATCTTCTAGAGCAAGAAGATCGGTATAAGTTGGAGGATTTGAAGTAAGATCTGCCATTTCTTCCTTCTTCTTTACTCCAGGAACAATTGTCAATTCCTTAGGTTTGACATCATCATCAGCTCCGACATATAATCGAAGACTACGAGATAATTTATCACGAACTTCGCTTGCAGTCATATCTTTCATCCTCAGATTCTTGTTGTTTAATGATAAAGTCAAGAATCTCTGAGCAACATTTACTTCAATACCTGCAATATCTCCAGTCAATGTAGTTTCTAAAGATGCAGCTAATTTCTGTACCTTCTTCTCCTCAGTGTTAAACGGCTTACCCTTTTCATCAGCAGCATCAAGATAAATGTTCATTGTTGGAGTTTCAGGTGTCTTCCTAGCATCCACAATCTCAATGATTCGTGGAAGACCCTGAGTAACGTTAACTGTAGCAACACCCGCATAATGGAAGGTACGCATAGTCATCTGTGTTCCAGGTTCACCAATAGATTGAGCCGTAATAATCCCAACCGCTTCAAAAGGATCTACTTTTGTTCTAGACAAGGCAGAGGACATTGAATCAATGACTCCTCCCACCTTCTTAGCAGTAAGTTTAGACACGTTACGTGAACGGAGCCCCAATACTAAATCGTGAATCATCCGAGGAGTAAGCCATACTTCCTTATCTATTGCGGCTTGCCTAATCTGCTCAAATAGTGGATCTTCCATTGTTTCGAACATATCTCTATCAATCTGTGCCATTTTCTTTGGTTGATCATAGTTTTGTAGGCTACGAATTGTTTCAGTTCTTCTACGAGTTGCACGCTTTCTCTTAATTGTGAAAGTTTGAGCAGCAGGTACAGCCTTGTTACCCTTAGCAGCTCCCTGAATAATATTATGAATCTGTTCTCCAGACTTAGAATCAGTACCACAAATCTTTGCAATTTCAACTGGAGTGAGTAATTTTACATCATCCCATTTTCGATCATCAGCAAGTTCGTGAGCATAATTCTCCTGAACTCCTAAATCTTGGAGCTTCTTCTTAGTTGCACTCTTGACAGTCATTTTTACTTACCCCCTAATGCATCATCTAATACAGATTCAATATTTACAGGATCACCCTTCTTAGAACGTGCTGGGTCAACTCTATCTTCTCCATAATGGAACTGAATAATTCTATTTGCTGTATTTCTAACAGAAGAGGCTTTGTCATCCCAAACTTTCAGATCATCCATTGCATTGATCAATCGACGTTGCATATACCCTGATTTTGCAGTACGAACTGCAGTATCCACAAGTGATTCACGACCAGAAACGGATAGCATAAAGAATTCCGTAGGTTCCAATCCTCCCTTGAAGGAAGAAGATACGAATCCTTTCTCCTTAGCACCACGCTGTCGACGACCAAAGTGAGGGAGAACACGGTCTTGATATCCACGTTCAAGACGTTTACCTCTAACCTTAGGTTGTCCTATTGACCCAGCCATCATAGCAAGATTGTCCATGTTACCACGTGCTCCGGATGTTGCCATCAAAACGGCTGCATTGTCGTCACCAAGATAGTCCTTAGCAACATTAGAAGTAGAACTCTTACATTGGTCCAAAATTCCAAGAATATTTTGTTCTAATGTCTCTAATGGAGTACGACCAGGTGCTCTTTCATATCTTGAACCATCCTTTCCGAACTTTACTAATTCCTCATCTACTTCTTCTGATGCTTTCTGATTTATATCTCGAATTTCTTGTTTTGCTTCTGGAGGTAAATCCTGATCATCAATACCAGTAGTGAATCCCATGGAAGTACATATTGCAATAGTCAATCGAGTCATATCATCGAGGAACTTTGCGCCTGTTTTCGTACCATGTGTCTGAACTACTGCGTCTAGTAATCGCCCGTCTTCTGCTCCAATTGCTCGCTTATCTAACGTACCAGATACTGTGCCTGTATTATCTACATTAACAGTGTCATTACTAAGACTTGTATATTCAAGACGGAATCCGTCAGGTACAATTAAACTCATCAAATCAGTACCTAGATACCCAGTAACTCCATTCTTTTCCTGAAGTTTGGGCATATCACCAGTATAGTCAATTTGGCCAAGAACCTCTAACGCTAAAGTTTCTGGAATAACTCTCTCACCATGAGTTAGAAGATATGCTCCAGAAATATGATCGTGAATACCACCAATCACAGCTCCTCCATACCGAGGAGTGATGATATGTTCTTGCACACGCATCAAAATCTTAGCCTCTGCACGAGACTCTTCAGACTGAATGACATGCAGATTCATTTCATCACCATCGAAATCAGCATTGTAAGGAGTACACACGGCTAGATTAAACCTGAATGTTTTACCATCCATTACTCGAACTTCATGCGCCATCATTGACATCCTATGTAGAGATGGTTGGCGATTGAAAATCGCAATATCACCATCAATCAAGTGACGTTCAACTGTCATTCCAGGCTTAGGATTACCATAGATATCATAGGTTGACAATCTATCTTCAACTTGATTTCTGTAATCTTCGCCATCTTCAACTTCGCACCAAGGGCTACTACAATGAGGGCAATAAACCTGTAACTCATCAGGGAATTCTTCACCAGGATTATTTCTTTCAAAGACCCATCTTTGGTGTACAATAGCTCTGGCATCTCCATGTTCTAATGGACGACCGTGTTCATCTTCTCCTCTAAGGTTTTGAAGAGTTGATTCGAGGTCTACTTGATGTTCTTCAAGTACTGCTCCATCTTGTGTTTGACTCTTCAAAGTCTTTAGATCAACTCCAGGTAAGAAGTTAGGTGCAGGAATTACTGTATTGAGGTCTGGACGTGCACCAACATATGGTTCATCGTCGCTAGTACCTGGAACACAGGCAGAATTCAAACAACGGAAGCCGGCCCAAATCCACTTAGTACGATCTGTAATTCTAACTCTAAAGTTATCCCCGCGAACAATATAGTTCACACCAGGATGATGTTCAGGGCCTCTCAGAATCATTTGCCTCATCTGTTCCATATTTCGAGAAGTTACACGAATTGGTACGGTTAATTCTTTAGCAGTAGGTAAAGGAACACCTACTTCGTTAATACTTAACTTAGGATCAGGACTGATAACAGTTCGAGCACAGAAATTCACTCTCTTTCCAGAAAGATTACTGCGGAAACGACCTTCTTTACCCTTAAGACGCTGAGTTAATGTCTTCAAGGTTCTACCTGAACGATGCCGAGCTGGTGGGATTCCACTAGTTTGATTATCAAAGTACGTCGTAATATGATATTGGAGCAATTCCCAGAGATCTTCAACTATCAACTGAGGGGCACCTGAATCTCTATTTTCACGTAATCTTTGGTTGATACGAAGAACGTCTACTAATTTGTGAGTCAAATCATCTTCTGAACGATCACCACTGTCCAGAGTAATTGATGGGCGAACTGTAATTGGAGGAACGGGAAGAACCTTCATGATAGTCCATTCAGGTCGACTTGAACCAGCTTCGATTCCTAAGAAAATCAGATGCTCATCAGGGATTCGTTCTAACCATTCACGAATGTCACGAGGGTTCAATTTGTGTTCACCCTTGTCGAACTTTTCTTTGAAAGTAGAAGGCTTATCCAGTTGAATTACACCTTGTTCAGCATCACAGTGCATACAAATTCTTCTCTTAGCGCTCTTACATTCTTTCTCAATATCTTTAATCAACTTTGAATATTCAGGAGATCCTACTCCATGCTTTTGCTTTACATCATTGATTGTATCTCTGTAGTAATCTTGTTCTGACTTTTCAGGATCATGAGGGTGAGTTCCAGGTTGACTGTTTAACAGAACCATACTGCAACTATTGCACGTAGAACCTAAACAAGATTTGATCAACGGTACAAAACCAATGTGGATAACTGGAAGTTCTAACTGAATGTGACCGAAATGACTGGGGCATTCTTCATGCTTATTCCCGCAAGTAGCACAACGCATACCTGGATCAATAACACCCATTTTTGTATCCATCAAACCTTGGCGGAATGCGTGACCGTCATCTTTGTAGGTATCTGCTGTCTTTACTTCAACAGAAGACATCTTCCTTATTTCATTCGGGTCCATCAAAGTGAATTTGATTGAACTAATCCTCTTTGGGATCTTTGCAACGTCTCTAGCTCTCATCTTCGGTCCTCCAGATCTATTCTCATAGCTACCCCGAGAGATTTCATCTCATCGAGAAGTAGTTTGAACGCATAGGATGTCTGTATTGTATGAATATCAGCACGATCGCCACAAACAGGACAAACCGTTGCTTTACGATTCCAATCATAGTAGGATGCGTGCCCGCATCCAGGATTATTACAAATCATCATTTCCCAACCATCACTCTCATCGAGTAAACGATCTTTGATGACCATAGAAGCACCATGAGCAATCAAACAATCACGTTCCATCTCTCCGAATCGAAGACCACCTTGACGTGCTCTTCCTTCAGTAGGCTGACGAGTCAAAATTTGTACTCGGCCACGGCTTCTAGCATGTAATTTCCCACTTACCATATGGTGTAGTTTCTGATAATAGATGACTCCTGCAAAGATTTCAACAGGATATTGTTCTCCAGTTTCCCCATTAATCATGATTTCACGACCAGTGTGGGCAAGTCCATTTCGTACTAGAGCTTCACGAAGAGAATCTTCTTTCTCTCCGCCGAATGCTGAACCGTCGATTTGACGACCTTCCATCGAACCAACCTTTCCACCAATCATTTCTAGAACATGTGCAACAGTCATTCTTGATGGAATCGCGTGAGGATTCATCAATAAATCTGGAACAACACCAGAGGTGGTGAATGGCATATCTTGTGGTTCAATTAATCTACCAATTACTCCTTTCTGTCCGTGTCTTGATGCAAATTTGTCGCCAAGTTCAGGAATACGATTTGTACGTAGTGTCAAACGAACCATTAATCCTGAATCAAGACTTTCTGTAACATACACATTGTCTACGAAACCTTTCTCACCATGTCTGACAGTCATTGATGACTCTCTTCTTTCAGGTGCTGCAAAGAAAGCACCTCCTGCATTCTCTTCAAGGAACCTTGGAGGACTAGTCTTTCCTACCAAGACTTCTCCACTGTCTAGATATTCTTCTGGAATTGGCAAACCATCTTGTTCAAGATGCTCGTATAGTTCAATAGGTTTCAGACCCTTTACTTCATGGTTAGGATCATGTCCAGGAATCTGGATAGTTTCTTCAAGTCCACCAGGGAAACGACGATTTTCAGCGTTGTAAGTACGAACGAATGTAGAGCGAGCTAATCCCCTCTGAACACTAGCTTTGTTCATTATCACTGCGTCCTGCATATTGTATCCATGATGTGAAAGAACTGCGACTACGAAATTCTGACCACCTGGCCTACGTAAGAAGTTAGTTTGTTGCATTGCCATAGTTCTAGTCATGGATTGCTGAGGATAATGTAATAGGTGTAACCTGGTATCAGGACGAAGGCGATAATTTGCACTTGGGAGCCCTAATGCTTGCTTTACCATTGCAGTTCCTCCAGTAACCCTAGGAGTAGAATTATGTTCAGGATATGGAACCAAACTTGCACATACTCCAAGAATCAATTGAGGATCAATCTCCACGTGAGAGTAACATAATACTTCACCAGATTTCTTCTGCTTCTTCTTCAAACTATCAAAATCAGGTTGGTAATAATTTAGAGGCACTTCGAATACTTCAGTGTCTTTATCTCCATTTGGCATGATTATTTCAGCGGCTAATTTAGCATGAGTTTGATCAGGTTCACCCAAATTTACCCATTCAACAGTAGCAGGGTTCAATGGTCGGTTGTGCTTAGGACTTCTTGCAGGAAGATCATATGGACGAGGAGCAATCAAAAGATCCTCTTCTTCTTCAGCATCTACCCATTCAACAACACCTTCCCAAACAAGTTCCTTGAAACTCATCTCACGAGATCGGAGACGTTCTAAATGTATCTTTTGAAGTGTTAATTGGCCACCTTCTAAAACTAGCAAAGGACGTAAAATTCGTCCTTTATCTGTATTGATGAATACATCTTTGTTAGTAGAATCGTGTCTAATAGAAACTTCAGGCTTGATTTTTCCGCTTCTCCGCCTAGCCTTCAATCGAGCAACTAAACGATGAGCGTCTTTGTGAAGACCAAAGATATCCCCGTTAACGTGAATTCGTGAACCTTCGGCCCATCCATCGGGGGAAGAGTCTACGCCTGCTTCGGAAAGCATGCCCTTAATCTCACCTTCAGGAACATTTTCACTAACGTCAATCATTTGAGCTGCATTCTTTACTAAACCACAATTTTGTCCTTCAGGAGTTTCGTTGGGACATAATCGGCCCCAATGAGTTGGATGCAAATCTCGAGCTTCGAAGTGAGGTTGGCTTCTAACAAGAGGGCTCGTAACCCTTCGCATGTGCGAAAGTGCAGAAAGGTAAGTTGTTCTATCAAGCAACTGACTAACACCGCTTCTACTACTTACCCAGTTACCTGTAGCAAGAGCATGCATAATCTTGGAAGTCAATACATCAGGCCGAAGACATGAACTTATTTTCAGATCTCTCTTTCTATTGTGATGACGTTCTAATTGATATTTTAGATCTCGAGCCAACTGTTGGAGACTGACTCTGAAGAGATCTTCCATCAGATCTCCTGCTAGACGAACTCGTTTATTCGCGTAATGGTCCTTATCGTTGGCTTCACGGTCCGTAACTGCCATCTCAAGCACTTGACGAACAACACGACCAAGGAAAACCGATTTCTTTCTACGGTTTTCTGGTGTTTCTCCTAAGTGAGGAAGTAGTTCTTTATCCAACATATTCTGGATTCTCTGCTCACGGTATTCTTTTTGTTGTCCAGCAGCGAACTTCTTTTCTAACCATGCTAGAGCTTCCTCTGTAGTGTGAACTTCATATTCGCTGTTATCTTTGATTTCGTTGATATTAGCAACTGTGTATTTCATAGTCTCTACAGGACCAGCAATAGCCTGGAAGATTTCTGCATCATTATCTACTCCTAATGCCCGCATCAAGAGAACGACAGGGACAGCAGTACTTCCCGCTGAAGGTATCTTCGCCATTAGCATTCCATCACGACGTTTTTCTACATTCAATGGCTTTCTTGCTCCGTCACGTTGAGAGAAAATCTTTGCGACTTCGGTCTCATAAGTATACTTCTTATTCTTTTCAACTGTTACTCTATTAGGTGCTAGATCTTCCATAGAAATGAGTACTCTCTCAGTTCCGTTAATGATAAAGTATCCACCAGGGTCTAACGGATCTTCCCCATATTTCTCTAACAAACGATGATATCGATTTCGATCTTCATCAGATGTCTCTAGATTTAGTTTTCCAGATTGACCATCTGCTGTTGCAATGTTCTTTGGGTGTAGGTTACAAATTTCAGAACGAACCATAATTGGAAGATTTCCGATATGAACCTCTAATTCTTCGTCAGGAGTAGGTTTGTCATCTCTAAAGATTGTAAAATCTAATTTGAGAGGACTCATGTATGTCAACTTTCGAAGTCTACATTGTACTGGAGTAGACTCATGTATAGATCCATTAGCTTCTCGAATAACTGGCTTTCCGAGTTTAATATTCTTGATTCTAACTTTGATATCCTTATCTAATACGTCAAGAGCAATAATTCCTCCAAGGCCATCATCCATTATTTCATCAGTTCCTACTCTGATGTTTTTTACAATATGCTCCATTCTGTTCATTCTTACTTCTGAACCATCTCCTGAAGGGATACAATCGTCGTACGATGCCAACTGATGATTTACTAAACTGCGCTGATTAAAATATGCTTCAATAATTTCCTTCATTTCAATACCTCCCTAATGGGCCTCCACGATTAGTCTGTAAGCAACAGCAGAACCTGCTGAACGACTGTAACGAATGACCTTAACAACACGATTAGTTAGCCAACCTGCAGGAAGACCTTCAACAACTAATTCTTCCATTTCCTTCAAAACTTGAACTGCAGGATCATTGATTAGAATCTTAGGAAGACGTTCTTTCGCTAATCGGCTATTTCCCTCTGAATCAATCGTCTTAAGGCCCCAAGGAGAGAGTACATGTTCTTCATCTTCTTGTGGGACTAGTTCATGATGAGGAACCATTTCATGATTGAGAATATTGAATCTATCACCATGCCCTGGGATTTCTTCATCATCGAGTTTCTGGCTAATTGTTCTCTTGACTGAGCGAGATTTCCTGTTACGGGTAGGCTGCTGACGTAGAATAGACATGTAGTTCTCGATAGTCGGGTCATCTACTTTGAGAGCAAGGCGCTGAGCTAGTTCTTCTGAACTAAGCATTTTGAGTTGACTAAGATTGGTATCATTTGCCATCGCCGAAGCGTGATCTTCTGTGACTCCAAGTTCGATTAGTTTCTTCTTTGTGGAACTCTTGACCGCCATTTTCACACACCCTCAAACCAACTAAAACCATGAACCTGTAAGCCAGTCAGGCGGGCCTGAGGGGATTTGAACCCCCGGCCAACGGATTAAAAGTCCGTCGCTCTACCTGGCTAAGCTACAGGCCCATGGCTAATGCTGGGCCTCCTGCGGACCGAGGGGGGGGTCATAAATCCCTCGGTACCGCTAGTGCACCCAACTAGCACCCTTCACTCACCACTGGTGTTCATGAACCCTACCATCGACAAGAAATTATGGGGATTAGACCAGAGAGGGAGGTTGAAATTTCACTTAGAAATTCTTCTACAGTAATCTGGACCGATTCGACCGGAAAAAAAAGGAATATAGTAGTCCCTCCAACTGTATACCCCCCTAGAGAAGATACTACGATGTTGCATAGAGCTCTTTGCAGAATTAAAGGTTCAACGGGAAGGATGCTAGAAATCGGCACTGGAAGTGGAGCAATCGGTATATCGATGGCAGAGGCAGGATGGACAGTTTGTGGAATTGACATTAATCCTTTAGCAATCGCTTCAGCAAGAGGGAATCATCAAAATTTAGGTATCTTTGAAACTGTTGAAATATCTATAGAAGAAATAGGAGAAAATTTCGAAAAATCATGGGACGTAATTACTTGGAATACCCCCTATCTGGACTCACCTGAAGGTGACGATGATCGCCTAGGACCATTTGAAGAAGCCGCTCTATCATGGGAAGGAAAACATCCCATCAGAAGGCTTCTAGATATCGCAAATATACCTGGAATGTTAAGTGAAAACGGTTGTATTATTGCTTTAGTTTCGACAAGTAAAGAAACTAATTTTGAGTTAAGTAATGCAATATCAGAAGGTTGGTCAATAAGGACAATTGAAACAAGATCGAATGGAGGTGAGAAAACCGCAGTTATTGCATTATGGAAAGGATGGAAATGGGAGCCACATTTTCAAAAATCTGTAAGTTCTACAATGGAATTCTTTAACGATGATACTGAAGTAGGAAATTGCATTCTTTCACGAGAACAAACAGCAGGATATGGTAGAAAAAATTCTCCTTGGATTTCTGTAAAAGGTGATCTTACTGGTACATGGAGAATAATGGGCCCTGAACCACCTAATTTAGACATTCAATCAATACATATGGCTGCTTCGCTAGCAATTTTTAATGCAATTTGCACATGGAATGAAAAGGTGTTTCAATCAACAACTTGGACCAATACTAACTGCAATGATTACTCAATCAAATGGCCTAACGATATTTTCTGTTCTTCTACTGGTACAAAGATAGCTGGAATATTATTAGAGGCGCAATCAAAAGGAAATGAAATTTGGATTTCTTGTGGAATTGGAATTAATTCTAAACCCAGAATTGTTGAAGGGGAAATGAAAGGAGGGGTTTCCGAAACTGGACTCGAGGGCCTAGAAAAACACGTACATGTTCATCTTACATCATGGTTTGAAAATCATGAAAGAGTCCCTGATGCAGACAAGAATTTCCTTCAGAGAAGATGGTGGAATGTTGCATCAAATTCACATATTATTGGTAAAAATAAAAAATACAAGAATCAACCATGTGTAGTATCAAAATTACTAGATTCACAATTACAGATTTACTCTAAAAGCGGGAAAACGGATTTGTCAGGTATAGACATTGAAGACTAATCATTGTCTACGACGCCACTCCCCCCATACCAATAGAAATAGACCTAAGATCGCAGGAATTGCCTCCAATGGAAGTTGCCTTTTCACACTAATTTTTACATCAAATTCACCAGAACCAGACACTGCAATATCTAGTGGACCGTCTGAAGTTCTAGTAGAGGTCATCGATGTCCAACTTCCATCAGATTCAAAATTAAATACAAGAATTTCGCCTCCTACATCAGCCTGAAAAACACATGTAGAATTAGATTGAATACATGATTCACCCGGCATTATTGAAATTTCAATTGCGTCATCAGAACCTAAGAAACCAACATCAATACTCATAAGATCAACGAGACCTTCATTTTCATCTAAATTGACCTCTTGAGAAGGCACCCATAAAGCCATCAAAATAGTACCTATCAACATTATTGAGCCCATCAAAGATGAAAGGTCCCAAATGGGGATAGGCTCACTCGTTCCACCCCCTCCCATATTCTGCCCGAATAAATCAAAGGTGATGAATGCTATCTTCGAAGTTTAGGTTTGGGTAAGCATAGACGATCTCTTACAAGTCTAATTTTCCCTGAAGTAGTAATCGTCTCAAGACGATTATCTGCTTCACAATTGGAAATAAAAATACGGTATTCGGCCAAATTAATTCGCACAATTGCTAGATTTTCTCCATTAACAATTTTCAAATCGTACAATTTTGCAGAACTGGAAGGCATAATTTGATTTATCAATGATTTCAAATTCTCTCTATCAATTTCTTCAATAGTACGAATACCAACCCAACGTCGCTTTGGACGTTTTGCCTTAGAAGGGGCCCCCATGACCTGTTGAGGGTTGTCCGTTTATTTCAGTCCCCACTATCGGAATCACATGGAGAGCGGGAATGAGGACTCTTCGATAGAAAGTCCTTGGGACTTAGTAAAAATACTACTCTCTCCGAAAACCATTCCCCACGTATTCCTATTAATTTGTGGAACAGGGGTGCTTTTTGCTCTCATTTCAACAATCAATAATGACCCAGGATATGCGGCTATCATTTTTACTTCAGCGATGATTTCATACATATTTCTTGGAATAATTGGTAACAAATCTAGTATTAACAAATGGTTGCTTGCAGACAGATACTCTTCATTTCTAACTCGTTTATTGGGGCCATTGATTTTACCTCTACTGCTAATGAGTATAATTTCTACGATCATCTTGCTTACTATTGCTGGAGACAAAAATATTCGAGATTTATGGGCCGTTTCTTTGGCATCTCTTTTCGTTTTATGGTCGATTGGACAAGGATTAGCCCTGAAAACCAGTATTCGAGATTTAGTACTTCGATCTAAGTCGAGTAAAAAATCAGAAATTAAAACACCTACAAGTTGGGATTTTCAACGACTTATTTTGGGTGCATTCATTTTCACTGCAATCATTGGAGTCTTTCGAGGAATAATAGTCACAAATTTTATTGGAACAGATTCGGATTTAGTTTCTTGGATGATTTACTACATAGTTTGTTTTTCTTTAATCGCAATTTTCTTACAAATTGCAAAAGACGGCATTGTTCCATTAGACACCTCATGGACAAAGGGGGATAGAAATAGAGTTCATCGAACAGGTCAACTACTGATTCTCCTCATTGCTTGGCACCTTTCTAGTGCCTGGTCGAGACTCTTTGAAAATGGGAATAGTGCTATGCTCTTTGAAGAAATTATCTTAGTAATTATCACAGTCGTAAGTGCTGTTTGGGCAATGAGTAATCGAAACAGAAGTAGTATCAATTTTATCTCCAAAGACACTGCAATTCTCTGGGCCATAGCTTTTGGTTTTGGATATGCTGGATCGATTACAGTAATGTCTGGACTAACAGAATCTCTTCCTATCTTAGGAGATGTTTCTCAAACATTAGGAGTTGGCCATGTTTTGACTGCAATTACTCTACTAATGGGATTCAAGGGATCTATCTCTCGACCTATAGAATTTAATTCAGAAGAAGAATAAGTAATCATAGTCCAGAAAGAACTGCTATTACTCTTACTTCTCCAGTCATTTCTTTATCTATTGAAGCACCATAAATTACATTGCAATTATCATGTAGACCTTTAGTAAAAGCTTCAGCAATTTGATCAAAATCACCCAATGAAACCGCATTTCCTCCCTCGATGTGGAGTAAACAAGCCGCAGCATTTGCGATATCTATTCTTTCTAGAGGGGCATCGAAAGCAGAACTGAAAATCCGATTTGCATCTACTGCCATACCTTCTCCAACCAATACTGTTGAACGGCCTGCTTGAGCGAGAATAGTACGTAAATCCATCAAATCTAAATTGATAACACCCATTCTAGCCTGAGTACGAATAAGGCCAGTTACTAGACTAGAAATCCATCCACCTCCATCTTCCCAGGGAATTCCTCTCTTGATACTTCGATGAGCCAAAGATGAAAGAGAAATACCAATAGTTGCATGAGAAGCGGATTCTAATCGTGGTCTCGAAAGTCGTGCCCATCTCATTCTAGATACTTGGTCTTCAAACGGCAAACCTGCAATAGTTACGACCAATGCTCCTGCAGATCGTGCTTGTTCAGCAATCCAAACACTAGCACCACCTCCTACTCCCCCGCCTAAAACAGTAGAAATGAGCACCAATTCTGCCCGGTCTAACATCTTACTAAACACATGAGCATATTCACTCGCCCATGAACTAGACAACTCGGGCATAATCCCTTGATTTACTCCTTCAGGACCTATGTGGATAGTGGATGCATTGGGATATTCTTCAAAGGATGAAGAGTCAGAATCTACTAACACTAAATCAACATAATCTACCATCTCGGAATGAGCTGCTTTTGCCCAACGGCATCCAATCCCACCTACTCCTACAATAAGTAAAGCGCCATCATGCATTTTCCCACTAATCCTCATATGTCAAGTATCGTTGATATCGTCGCCTTTCATCTCTAGCCCATGCATTATCCGACTCGATTTCAAGAACTTTATCATAAAACTCAACTGCCTTCTCAAATTCAGATAAATATCGTCCATACAGATGACCAAGATTAGAAAGAACTGGGATACAAACGGGATCATCATTAAGCATCTGAAGAAGTAAATCCTCTGCTTGACCTAAATCCATAGATTCCATTAACGATTCAGCATTATCTAATTGTTCCAACTGAACATCTGAAAGCCGGTAAGTGTTCTTCCATGCTCGCCCCGCCATACTTGCAGGAGAATAGTGAAGGGGCTTGAACCATGCGGATAAATCAACAGAATATATAAGGAAAAATGTCGATATTTTCTTTCTAATTTACAAGCATATATATGCCCCGCGGTCCATCGAAAAAAACACTAGTTTAGCCAATGTTAATATCCCCTTTTCCAGTCGGATGTAATATGGGCATGGACAGTCCGTGGACTGCACCTATAAGGAGGGTCTTTGCCGTCTGTCTTCTTGTCATCGTTTTAGCCAATAGTCCGTCTTCAGTTTATGCATGGCCGGGAGGCATCGGTGGCGATCAAGATAACAAGGGTGATGTAGCTATTTCTGGATGTACCTGCCACAACGTAGATTCGAGTGAAAGTGTCACAATTATTCTTGATAATGTCCCCACATTGTATACTTCCGGAGAAACATACGAGATGATGATTCAAATTATTGGAGGTCCTGAATACCACTCTGGAGGTACAGAATACAGTGCAGGATTCTCGATGAGAGTCTCCTCCGGTATTTTAGGTGCAGGTGAAGGTTCAGAAGATCATGTCTCTGCAGCTCCTCAAGCATTCAACGGACCTCCGAGCGAAGATCTCCAGTCATTATCACATACAAAATCAGGAGGAAACTTAGAATCAAGATCTTGGAACATAATCTGGACTGCACCAGAAGCGGAAAGTGGGCCAATAACAATCTGGCTAGTTGGAAACTCTGTAAATGGCGATGGAGTTCCAGGCCCTCAAGATATGTGGAATCGACTCTCTGCAGTCATCATCGAAGGAGAAGATGATGGTAATCGAAGAACTGTATTCTCAGGTGATGGCAATATAGAACCCCCTGCACCTCCTTCTTCAGGACATACTGACCTTCACCATATGGGAGCGAAATTCAGAGCGCATTGGTTGGGGCTCCTTGGATTTGGAGCAGTAATTGTTGTACTCATTTTCTGTGGTTTCTTCCTCCGGTATGGGTTTAGCCGACACTATAAAGGTAGGAGCAATCTGTTAAAGTTGAGAATCAAACATCTGAGGAGAGGTGATCAACTGTGAAGACCGACCAAGTTCTTACCTTGCTGCGTGATGTTAAGAGCGGGGCTGTCTCTATTGACGATGCACGTAATGCTCTAGAAGGAGTCTCATTAAGTGAAGAACAATATGAATCTGCGATAGAACATGGTGTATTTACTAAACCAAAAGTAGGGACTGTTGTTAGAGCGACTATTTCCCCTGCAGCTGAATCTTGGTTGATGGTCTTATTCTTCATCTGGGGTATTTTTTGGACCACATATTGGTCATTTACTCTTACTTATGGCCTTCTAAATGGATGGGATCAACAACAACTAGCTTTCCATTTAGGAATGACATTTATGACTCTGATTATGATGGGAATAATCTATCTTCGATTCGTATTACCTGACCTTGTGGTTGTCAAACATAGGCGAAATAAGTATATTCCAATCAAAGATACCGATACTTGGAAGAAATATGATGCATGAGGTGAAAAAATGAGTCGTAAATTCAAACTCCGTCCTTCTCCAGGAGAAGTAGATGAAGTTACAACTGGTGGCTCAAGAATGATTGATAGAAGAGACTTCATTCGACATTCGTTCAATAGCGCAGCAGGCGTTATTGCTGCAGCATCATTAGGGTCAATCGGATTTGCATCTCTGTTGATGGGAACTGCAGAAACAGATGGAGGAGACTCAGCAGTAAGATTTTGGGTACCATCTGGCGCTGAAGATACAGCTTGGTATGGAGATTTACATCTTGAACCTATGACAAAATCTGTTTTTGTAGCAGAAGCAGCAAATTCATCCACTGGAATGGCAGGAGCAGCCGGAGTTTGGAGTGGCCTCCCTGTCACTGTTATCTACGTCCCTCATGACGAAAATGATGGTACTGCACCTGTAGAGAACAAACCCAGATTCCAATTTGGTGATGGATATGATCAATCGGGAGCATACATAGGATATGGAGGAGAAATGGAGGATGATGCTACTTACTCCGATTTGGCAATTCATGACAACATGGTTATTATTTTCAGTCGCTGTCCGCATTTATGTTGTATTCCAGGATGGCAACTTGTGCCCAACGACTTTACAGCAGATACTTGGTTCCCAGGAGGAACAGACTCTGGAGGAAACAAATTGTTCTGCATTTGTCATTCAAGTAGATATGATCCGACGATGATTGAGAAAAATCAAAACCGTAATCGTACGAATGGGACTATGTTCGAATACTTCGGAGTCAAACTTACTGGCGGGCCTGCTCCTGTTGGTATGCCCCTAATTCCATTTGAAGTGAATGGAGATGTAATTGAAGCGATTCCTACTTATCTTGATTGGTATACATTCTGTGACTGAGGTGAAAAAATGATTGAATCAGTAGTACTCTGGATTTTCCTAGCAGTCATATTAGTAATAGTGGCATTTACTCTACGAAAAGAACGTGAAGAAGTACCTCGTAAAGAAATTTTGAGAGCTGTTCAAACTACTTCTGGCGCTGGAGGAATGGGGCTCATGGAGAAATCATTCCTTTGGGCCTTTTCCTGGATGGATACTAGATTTAGAATTCAAGATTATTGGGCTATGTCCAGAGATGCATACTACAGCATGCATAGACAGATGCCACTGACCCATGCAGAAAAATACAAACTAAGGATAATTTGGTATTGGTACCCACTGTATTGTTTAGGAGGGATCTCTTTCTTAGCATTCATAATCCTAGTAATTTCAGGCACTATTCTTGGCATATATTATGTCCCCGGTGGGCAGGGAGACCCTACTCCTGCTTATGCTAGCATGGAATTCATAATGACTCAATTGCCATTTGGTTACATCATTCGTTCAATTCACCATTGGACTACTCACTTCATGGTGGCTGCTGTTTTCCTCCATATGTGCAGAGTATATTTCACAGGAGCATACAGAAATCCTCGTGAATTAAACTGGCTTATCGGAGTTGCTCTAATGTTTTTCACTATCTTCTTCGGATATTCAGGATACCTTCTGCCATGGGATGCGTTAGCATTTGGTGCTGCTACAATCGGGATCAACATGGCAAATGCAACGCCTCTAATCGGACCATGGGTTGCCACAGCAATGTTCGGAGGCAGTACACTAACTTACCAAGCAGTCACGAGGATGTACTTCATCCATGTATTCATTTTACCTGTTCTCGTTACTACCTTGATAATTATTCATTTGTTCATAGTTTGGGTCCAGGGAGTTGCTGAACCGCACTGATAGGAGGGGAAAAAATGGGTATAATCGAACGTCTAGGCCGTGTTGCTGATACTTATGTTGATGAAAGAGATCAACTAATAGAAGCAGAACAAGAGCGAAGAAGAGTATTCACTGGCCATGCATTTTGGCCACAAGAAGTATTGCGAGACACGATAATTGCAATGTCAATTCTGATGGTGCTATCTTTTTATTCATGGTTAATTCCTCCTCCATTACACAGTGCTGCAGACCCATTTGCTCAAGCAGGATTCGTATTCCCTGATTGGTATGTGCTTTTCTCTTACGGATACCTTCGACTCGGAGAATATCTCCCCCAATTCGATATTCCTCTCCCAACTGCTATAGGAAATTTCTTCGGAACCCCAATTATTTCATGGAATGCAGGTTGGTGGGGAGCAGCAATTACAGGAATTCCAGTTGCAATTCTAGCTTTGCCCCCATTCATCCCTGGTAGAGAAAAGCGTGGAGTCGAAGATCCGTGGTTTGCAACTGCAGGAATGGTTTACCTTGCACACGTTTGGTTTATTTCTGTTTACTCAATCAATATCTTCCTTGAACTGTATGGGAAAAATCGTACGGATTTTTGTCAAATGAATTCTCATGCGGGTTTATCTTGTGGAACGAGACAACCATGGATGGCAGAGGTGTTCAACAGCATACCTTGGCTTCTAACTGGAGTTTTCATATTTGCAGTTCTATACTTTGCTATTCGTTGGTTCTTGGTTCAAACTCAAGGAGCAAGAATCACCCCTAACGGAAACAGGAACGTTGCATTTGGTTCTCTTATTGTCGCAGTATTACTCTGTTCAGTCACTTGGCCAGTTTACGATAATGGATTTTGGGACATGGGTGGATTTGGAGCCATGCAAGATATCGAAGAATTAGAAACACTTCGCAGTCAACCTAGTGACACTCTGATAGCTATTGGAGAAAGCGAACATCATGAACATATGATGGGACTCTGTTTATCCTACAGTGACTCATCAAAATCTCCTGCATGGGAAGATGATCATTTCGATTCAGGAGCATGGGCTTACGAAGATCACTGTGTAATGCCTGCTGAAAAATTCACTGAATGGGGTATTTTTCAACCAACTCAAGCCCATATTATAGACTTTAACGGGGCAAACAATCACATCGATGCAAACAATGGTAGAAACGGATTATTCAATCAATCAACTTACCCTGGTTCTGTTGATGGTTCAGCCGTAGTACATACATTCTCTGGAATAATGGAAGTTCCAAATCTAGGTGTAGACACTCTATTCGTAGACGTAACTTGCAATGCTAGAACTACAATCAGAGGTGCAGGAAATCACACTATTTCTCTTGATGTGAAAGATATTACTGGAACAACTCTCATATCAATGGATGCATGTAATACTGAAACATTGAAATTAAGTTCAGGAACTTCTTACTCTCTCGACTATTCAATTAGTACAACTGGATTAGACATCTCAGGTGATGTAATCACAGATGTTTCCATCTCTGCGTTCCAACCTTTAGTTTTGGATTCTAACGGCGCAGCAGTAAATCTTTCTGATGAGACAGAATTATTCCTATTGACAGGATCTGCAGTTTACAATGCTGAACAGCTTTCATCATTTACTCTGGAAAATCCTACGTTCGAAAAGAATCCTAAGAGTTTAGATGCCAAATTAACATACTCGCTAGTTATTCCATGTCTTGGAGTTGGAGCACTTGTCTTCTTCCTTATGCGAAGTATGGCTAAGGGATACGAATATGAGATGAACAAATGCTATGGTTGCGACCTATGTGATGATGCATGTCCTGTTCGATTATTCAATGCAGGAGACAAATTGAATATTATCTATAATACCTGGAATAATGAGGATGATGGAGTACCACTTTATTCCTGTTTAACTTGCACTGCATGTACAAATGCATGCCCACAATTGGTAGATTATGACTCATACATTGACATTAGAAGGAACCTAATTGTTGGAGGCCCTCCTGCAGCAGAAATCCCTCATTCGATTTTACAAGCTGTACTTAGAGCAGAAGCAGATGACGAAGCAAATGACCAATTCGTTGCAGTTGAAGATTACCCAATTGATTCGTCAGTAGGATATTACCCTGGTTGTGTAGATTATATAGATCAAGAAATGATTTTCAGTCATGTCAATGAAGGTACGATGAATCTTGGACAAACTACAGATGCCGCTTTTACTCTCTTTGAAGATGCAGAGATTGATGTTGCATATCTAGGTAGAGATTTCCTAAAATGTTGTGGGCACGATCAAAAATGGCAAGGCATGACAGAAGTTTTTGAAAAATTGAAAGCATATAATCAGAAGAAATTAGGAGATAGTGGAATTGAAACATTAGTTACTTCTTGTGCAGAATGCTTCCGAACTTTTGCATTAGATTATGAACTCGATGACCTCAAAGTAATGCACACTACTGAATTTTTGATAGAATCAGGATATGAATTTGATGCAGCGGTTCCAGAAGGAACTACCGTAACTTATCACGATCCTTGTAGATTGGGAAGACAAATGAATCTCTTTGACGAACCTCGTGAACTGGTAAAACGAGTAGAAGGAGTTGATTTAGTTGAGATGGAACACCATGGAGAAGATGGCTTATGTTGTGGTGTCTCAAGTATGATGTCTTGTAATGAAAATTCACGCGCCCTTAGAATTGAAAGATTTGAAGAAGTTAGAGCGACAGGTGCAGAAATTATGCTTACAACTTGCCCTAAATGTGTTTCTCACTTTGAATGCTTAAAATTCGAAGGTGATCCTAGACATGATTTTGAAATCTTAGATGTTGTATCCTTCTTAGCAAGGCAAATTGAAGAAAAGAAACAAGTTTGATATCAAAACCCTAAGACTTAGAATAAAGGGAGTCATGCACATACAATGTCGACTAGAGATGAAGTCGCTTCTCGTCGAGGAGACGTACAAAAACGGATACGTATGGCTCTTAATGCTGCCAAGGCAGAAGAAAGAGCAACTATCAAAGGCGGAGAAACAACAGTTGCCTTCGTTACTGAGGCACAATGTATAGGTTGTGACCAATGCACTATTGTCTGTGACGATGATGCAATTGAATTATATGATAAAGCAATGACGAGTCCTTTGATTCAAGTAGATATTAATCGAAAAGCAAAGATACTCCGTGATCCTTGTACTGGCTGTCGATTGTGTGTTTTAGCTTGCCCAACTGATGCAATAAGTATGATTGACAGATAACTATACTATTCGAGAATAAATTTCAGAAAAACGTGAGGCATTAGATTCATACGTATATTTTTCTAAAACTCTTTCACGTCCGAAAATACCTTTCTTTAGAAGCTCTTCGGGATTCTCAATTTCTTCAATAATTGCTGAAGACATTGAATCATTATCACCCATAGTAAACAATTTTCCAACTGAATCATCAACCATCTCCGGTAAAGGTCCATGATCTACTGTGACTACAGGAGTCCCAGATGCCATTGCTTCTAGTGGAATTAATCCTTGACCTTCATAATAAGAAGGATATACAACTAGATCTGAAACCCTAAACAAGAAAGCTAAATCATCGAATGGAAGACTAGATTCAATTGTCACATATTCTCCAATACCTAATTTTCGAGATAATTTCTCAAGACGTTTCTTCAGATGTCCTCGACCTACAATTACTAATCGAACTCCTGGAATGTTTTTGTTAACCCTAGAAAATGAACGCAACAGTGAAGCATATCCTTTACGCGCAGCTAATCTACCAACTGCCAATAATAATTTACCATCTTTAGAGACACCATATCTTTCACGAATCAATTTTCTTTGAGCATCATCTCCTGTAAAGGGAATGAACATCTCTGTATCTACACCCCAATGAATAACTTCACAATCCCAATCCTTTGGAGGAGAATACCTGTCCATGAAATCTTGTTTAGTAGCCCGAGAATTTGCAACACAAACAGTAGATTCAGATAATGCAGCATTTTCAAATCCAGCATAATATCCCCCCGTTAGTAAAATTGCAAGATCATTAGGATTAGCCCAAACTGCTGCTTCTTTCATTTTTGATGCTATTCTAAGACCATCTCTTTCACCTAACCAAGAACCGTGTAATGAAGAAACTACAGGTGATATCTCTTCTTTACAAATCTTGAACTGTTTCTTTGTCCAAGAGATCATAGGACAATGGAGATGAACAACATCAACTGGATCCTTAGAATGAAGACTGCGTAATTCATTCAAAGCATACTTTCCATAAGATCTTGTAAACCCCATGGGAATCCTAGCCCATTTTACTTTTCGTACAGTTACTCCATCTATAGCAGGGGGATTGCCAGATCCACCGTTACGTGTAATGATTGTAATACGGTGACCTAGAGAAACTAAAGCAGAAGACAAATGGAAAACAGTAGACCCCATGCCACCCCATCTTGGAGGATATTCAGCACTAAGCATGGCGATATGCATGGTTCACCTAAACCATTGTCATGGGATATCCCGCTTGAATCAATCGATGACAGGGGAACAGAGATACAGAGAATTAAGTCATTGTGTCGTTTCGGGTTGACATGGACGAAGAAAAATCTGATCCAGTTCGGTTTGGTGCAGAATTTGGACCCTACAGATCTAGTAAAACAAGTGGTGTTTCTCTTTCAACCTTCAAGACACTAGTGTGGACTTCAAATATTGGAGGATTGATTTTGATGGTTATAGGCCTAGAATTGATGATTGTTCAGCATGCATATTCTTGGGCATTACTTTGCTTTGTATTTGGGGTAGGAATCGCTTTGTTTCCATCAAACTATGAAATCGTTGGAATGGAAGAAGATCATTCTTCTGGAGAGGATTCATGATCAATATTTTCTCGACCCATAGCTATCATAGATATATTCGCTACTAACTCATGCAACCATCTTCTGGCATTAATTTCAAGAGATGCTTTCTTAGACAAATCTTTGTCAAGAATAAATTTAGTAGAAGGAGTATTCAAATTATCAAGAACTCCGTGTTTATCATTAGAACGATAAAACCAAGAAATTACTTCACCGTTTACTCCATAACCTACAGGTTCGATTACAGAATTGTTAGACTTCAAGAATGTGGGAACCGCTTCTTGCAATAAAAAATCTTCAGCGTCTTTTCCTCCTTTAGCATATGTCAAGCGATTCATCTTCCGTTTTGACAGGTTTAGAATTTCGTCTGGACTTTGAATACGTAGAATTCCTAATCCATATGTTCCTTTGTCATTCTTGATGAATAAAGAAGGCCGAGATTCAATTCCATGCTCTTTGTATTTTCCAGAAATAAATTCTAAACCTTCATGAATCTCTCCGGCTAATCTTTCTCTACAAATTATATCTTCTAAACATCTACCTCGACTAATGAATCCCCAAGGGCCAATTAGCCATGGATCTATTCCAACGAAATCGCCCACTTCATGAACTAAATCTGAAACATGTTCAAAATGGCGACATTTACTTCTTGAATGCCATCCCATGTGATTAGGTGGTACTACATTTACACCTGAGACATGTAATGGTCCATCACTCAAATCAGCATTAAGAAAAATCATATCAACACTTTTGCCATCTGCTAAAACCATATCATCTGTTACATCCACATCAACATACGACAAATCACCCACTGAAGTTGATACAGTTTGAGGTTTCAATAAATCAGTACCTACTAATACATCTATTCCAGTTCTATGAATTAATGATTTAATCAATCTAACATTTTCAAGATATCCTGGGTTTCTAGTATGTGCCTCTGGCCACAGAAGAAGACGTTTCGGGACATGATCTAAATTTTCAAACCACTTTGACAATCGAAATGATAATTCAGAATGATCTTTAGGGTCAAGATTATTGAATCCAGCAGGAAATGCATTTGAATCTACAACTACTGCTTTCCATCCTGCATCTCTAATATCAAAGGAACCATAAATAGGAAGAGGGATTTCGTCTCTCTTTTTTTCTAACCATTGATGGATTTCATCTTTCTTTTCAAATAATGAAAATAAAGCTTCATCTAATCCCGCCATCAAAACAACTCCATAGGCTCAACATCATCCAATAAACTAAACAGGTCGGTATTAGTATTCAATGATTTAGCATTGGGTTGAAGATGTAATGAACAAAATAATCTGAACCCAATTGCGATATCTGGCATCTTATCTAAGAGAGGAGCAAGATGGGGAGTTTCAGCATTCCATTCAATTATATTCGGTTTTAACTCATTAATTATTGAATTTATCAAACCTGGTGAAGTTGCTGTACCAGCAGGAAGTTTAGGTCGTGATACGATGTTTCTTGGGAGATTAGTTAGGGCAGCAGCTTCTCTTAATGCTCTTTTCTCCATATGGCCTTGCTTGAATCTCCAATCCATAGGCAATTTACTAGATAATTCAAGATGCTGACGTGAAAGGAAGGGAACTCTAACTTCTAAGCCATGTGACATACTATGACGGTCAACTAATCTTAACTGAAAATTTGTTAATTGACCCCTAGACATTTCAAAATTTAATGTATTTTCTAGATTACAAAATACGTCTTCAACTTTAGGGGGAGGAGCAGTCCACGGTTGACCAGGACCAATAATATCATTGTCGAGGAGTAATCCTGAAGAAAGATTTTCTGCGATAGGATGATCAATCAAATTGAGTCTCTGAGAGACTAAATTTGAATGACCAGATAAGTTGCCATGTCTTGGATAACCAGCATGAATTTCATCTGCTCCTTGTCCACAAATTCCTACCTTAACTTCCTTTGACATTTGTTCAAATAACGGTTGAAAAAATAGAACAGTAAGATCTAAATCTTCTCCTGCCCAAGATAAACTCGGTAAACGCTTCCAAAATACATCTTCATCTAAAGTCCAACAATGGTGGTCGAGATCAAGTGAATTGGCAACTTCAACTGCTGCCTTATAATCGGGATTATCCTCACTCTCAGAAACAGTCCAGCACTTCGGGATTGGTTTACCTGCAATTTCGGATGCATCTTTTGCTAAAGCAGCAACCATACTAGAATCAAGTCCACCAGATAGAACAATTCCAACTGGCACATCAGAATTCAAACGATCTGCTAAACCCATTCGAAGACTATGTAATAACTGGGGAGCATTATTTGGATTCCATTCCAAATTAGGGCTATTTTTTATTTGAGAATAATCAGCAACTCCAGTCAATACTGCTCTGCCATTACTATCAAGTGACCATGTTTCAATAGTACCAGGTCGAACCTGAGAAACACCAGAAAATAGGGAGGTATCATCAAGAGAATATTCGAATGCTAGTCTAGCAAACAATGCTTGAGTGTCTAATTTAGGGAAATATTCTGGATGACCGCGAAAAGCTTTAGCTTCTGATGCAAATAACAGAGAACCATCGTCTGATTGCCACTTCATTAATGGTTTAATTCCCAACTCATCTCTGCAAAGTATCAATTCTCTATATCGAGGATCCCATAAAGCAAAACCCCACATTCCATTCAGACGTTTTACCCAATCAACATGACGAAGTGCTTGATTTACTCCTGATGAAACTCTATACCATCCATTTTGTTTCCCTGAAACTGGTTCTGGAATAACCGAAGGAGAAGGAATAGAATGGAAGTGAGCCGCTAAAATTGCTTCTCCATCACCACTTGTTTTCCAAAGGTACGATGAACTCTCTCGGATTTCAGTTTGATTGTAAATCTCTCCATTCTGTACTAGAACACAACCATGTTCACTCTGAATAGGTTGACTAGATCCTATTACATCGATAATTGCTAGACGCGAATGACCAAAAGAAATATTTCCAAGTCGATTAACTGAATCTGACCAATATCCTTGCCCATCAGGACCTCGATGTGAAAGACAAGAAATCATGTCTGATGCAATAAGAGGATCATCGGTTCCGAAGACCCCCGAAATGCCGCACATGAGATGAAACCAACGCTATTGGATTTGAAACTGCGGATATCACCAGAAAGCAACATATATCCAAACAGAGACTGCCATAGCTAAAAGATAAACGAAAACATAAGTGGATTGAGATATTCCATCTCCACTAACTACTGCTCCATCTTTATCTCCAGATGCAGATGCGTCCTGAGTTGCCATGTACTGTCGAGTAATATCTGGATTGTAAATCTAACCCGAAATAATCACGATTTCATAGAAATGGCTCAAGGAACAAAACAAATGAAAGAGGGATTAGTAACATTGTTGCATTATCATCAATCCAAGTTAGTCTAGGCCATTCAGAAGCAACTACTATTGCAGCAATAAACGGAGCAATGAATAGAGGAGTATCTAAAATATAGTGGCAGAAAATCCATATCGAAATAGTACCAATATAGGCAATTACAATCACATTTCTAGTACTCCAATTTGCACGACGCAACTCACCCATTAATGGATCAATCAATGTAAGGCCAAGAATTAATGGAAACCCAAAAGCACTATTTTGAATCCCAACTTCAGGAGAAATTATCAGAACCAAACAAACTGAAAAACCTCCCCAAAAGAAGGCAGAAATTTGTTCACTTTCATAATCACGTTGTCCAAATACAACAAATCCCATTCTTAACCGAACAATTTCAATTAATACAAATATAAAGGCAACTATACTGACAAATTGTTTAGGTTCCAACTCAAAAAAGAAATTAGAAATGTTTGTACCATTCCAGTAATACAAGAACGGGATTACCATCATAGAAATATGTGTTATTCGACGGACAATGTGTCCTCTTAAACCACCAACAGATGCAGGTACGTGATCATTTATATTCACAATATTGTCAGAAATATTCTGGGCTTCATTAGTCATCCCAATCATAACGAAATTGGGATAGTCCTTTTTGACCTATTGCTGAATAATGTTTTGAATCGCCTGTTCTATGGAAACGCGCCCTTCAACCAGATCTTTTACAGCTGATTCAAAAGATGATCTTGATACTAATTCATCCATTATAGCCGACGAAAGACGATGTCTCCATTTTACAATCTCTACTGAAGGGCGAGATTGGATTGAAACTAAAGCTTCCACTAGTTCATCAATACCTGTACGATTCAATGCACTGACTACCATCACAGGAACACTAGAAGCAGGTCCAAGTGCTAAACCAGAGCGAATATTTGCTGCTGCTTGTTCAGATCCAGGTAAATCTCCTTTGTTAACTACAACTACATCTGCTAATTCGAGTAATCCGGCTTTCTCTGCTTGAACAATATCTCCTCTATCTGGACCATCTACAAGTAAAACAGAATCAGTCATTGAAACTATACCAATTTCAGTTTGACCCACTCCAACTGTCTCTATCAATACCCTATCCATTCCTGCAATAGAAAGAGCAGAAATCATCGCCTTAAGACGTAAAGGAATAGAACTATGAGATGTTCTAGTTGCTACACTTCGGATGTAAATTCTGTCATGAACACCACTTTGTTCCATTCTCATTCGATCTCCAAGAAGAGAGCCCCCACTAATTGGAGAACTAGGATCTATGCATAAAACGCCTACACGTTCACCTCTATCTGCAAAAATTTTAGCTAAACAATCTGTAAGACAAGACTTACCTACTCCAGGTGGGCCTGTAATTCCGATTGACTGAACTGGAGAAATAGATAATACTGAATCAATGGATTCTTGATCACCTTGCTGAATCATCGTAAGTAAACGTGCTAGTGCCCTACGCGATCCTTGAGACGCTTGAGATACTAGTTCTGATTCCGCCATGAATTCAGCTCCAATGCCAACCATCAGAAAATCCAACACCTACTGGCTTATTTGACATTCTTCTGCTCTTCACTTCATTCAAAAAAAGAGTAAATTCCTCTGTAGGAGTTCCAGGGCCGAAAATTGCTCTTACTCCTGAATCAAATAATGCAGGTCTATCTGCCTGAGGAATAATACCTCCACCGAAAACAACAACATCATCCAAACCATTTTCCTTCAACAATTCACAAACTCTCGGAAATAAAAAACCATGCGCACCTGATAAAGAGGATAAACCAAGAATAGAAGCATCTTCATCCTCTACAATTCGAATAATCTCCTCTGGAGTTCGCCTTAATCCGGTGTAAATTACTTCATGCCCTGCATCTCTAAGAGCTCTTGCAACAACTTTTGCACCCCTATCGTGACCATCAAGGCCAGGCTTGGCCACGACTATTCGGAGGGGATCCATGTACTGCGAGTTAAGCCGTTTAACTTGAACCAACCGTCTAATTTCCAACATTCAAGGGGATGAATTATGGGCAACTTCGCAGAATGACACCACATGGAGACGACGGAGGAGCGACTCCAAGACCTCAGGCGACGGAAAGGACAGGCAGAAATGGGAGGGGGTCAAAACAGAATTGACTCCCAACATGGAAAAGGAAAAATGACTGCTAGGGAACGTATTGAAGCGTTCCTAGACGAAGGTACATTCCAAGAAATAGATGCATTAGTAGAACACAGATGTACTGATTTTGGAATGGACCGAAATATAATTCCTGGAGACGGGGTAGTATGTGGATACGGGACTATTGATGGACGAACAGTGTACTGCTATGCTCAAGATTTTACCGTTTATGGAGGAAGTCTCGGTGAAATGCATGGACTCAAAATTTGCAAGTTGTTGGATATGGCGCTCAAAACAGGAGCACCAGTTGTAGGGATGAACGATAGCGGAGGTGCTCGAATTCAGGAGGGAGTGGCATCTTTAGGGTCTTATGCGGAAATTTTCTTCAGAAATGTTAGAGCAAGTGGAATTATTCCTCAAATTTCTGTAATTATGGGACCTTGTGCTGGAGGAGCAGTATACAGTCCTGCAATTACTGACTTTGTAATAATGGTGGATAAAACCGCTCATATGTTCATTACTGGTCCGGAGGTTATCAAAACAGTCACCAATGAAGAAGTTTCGTTTGAAGAACTTGGAGGAGCAAATACACATGCTACAAGATCTGGAGTTACTCACTTCACTGCAGAATCTGATGAAGATGCTCTCGATTTAGTACGAAATTTACTTGGACACTTACCCAGTAATAACTTAGAGAAAACTCCTAGAGCATCTTCTGCGAAGCCATCAATCGATTCTGAAACTTTGCGGAATCTTGTTCCTGAAGACCCATCCAAGCCATATGATGTAATTACTGCCATTGAAGGAATAGTCGACTATGGAGCATTTTTAGAAGTTCAAGCCGATTTTGCTCAAAATATTGTTTGTGGATTTGCTCGACTTGATGGGCATTCAATTGGATTAGTTGCGAATCAACCGAATTTCTTAGCCGGATGTTTAGATATCGATGCATCTGTTAAAGCAGCAAGATTTGTTAGGTTCTGTGATGCATTTAACATTCCTTTAGTTACCCTTGTAGACGTTCCAGGATTCTTACCGGGAGCAGGACAAGAGTGGGGCGGCATCATTAGACATGGAGCTAAACTACTCTACGCTTATGCAGAAGCTACAGTCCCTAAGATGACTGTGATATTAAGAAAAGCATATGGTGGCGCTTATGATGTTATGTCGTCAAAACATATCAGAGGAGATTACAATATTGCATGGCCAACTGCTCAACTTGCGGTAATGGGTGCTGAAGGAGCAGTACAGATAATTCATAGAAAAAGAATTCAAACTTCTGGCAATCCGGATCAAGAACGTCAAAGATTAGTAGATGACTATACCGAATCTTTTGCAACTCCATACAAAGCAGCTTCTCTAGGTTATCTAGACGACGTCATAGATCCAGCAGAAACCCGTGAACGCCTTTCAAGAGCACTGGGTCATCTAATGGATAAAGAAGAACCAAGACCTGCTCGAAAACATGGTAACATCCCACTCTGAGGTAATCACATGGATGAAAAAACATCTTTTACATCAGAAATTGGAAGGATATTGAGAGAATCAAGAGATGTAAATAATAATCAAATCGATAATAAATTACGACTCGCTGTTGCTTTAGCAGTTAAATTACATATTTCTAGAAATATTGATGATAAGGCAGATATTGGGCGAATGTTAGGTCCTGCTTTCTCACAAGATCATCGTCGAATGAGGTTCGGAACAAATAATCTGATTCAAGCAAGAAATTCAAGAAGTACTTGGAGGTGAATTTATGCCGGAAAAGTATGAAATCGATATTGATGGAGAAATTTTCTCTGTGGATATAGAAGAAATGGATGACGGAAAATTACGAGCCACCGTTTCTGGAACTGAATTTATGGTTAAACTGCCAGAGAACCTTGGATCTTCTCCTACTCCAAGACGAAGAAGCGGAGGGGGTGGTTCAAAAGTAAAATCCGGAACTGTTTCGACCAGTATACCTGGAAAAATTGTTACTTTAGAGGCCACATTAGGCCAAGAGGTAATCGAAGGGCAAGTAATATTGATACTAGAAGCAATGAAAATGCAGAATGAAGTAACTGCCCCTATATCAGGAAAAATATCTTCAATCAATTGTTCCGAAGGAGATAATGTTGAAGCAAATATGGCACTAGTTGTCATCACACCCAATACTGATGAAGGAGAAAAAACAGATGAAACATTACAATGATTCAAGTGATGTGAGCGACAGGTGATGATGAATGCCGAAGTGCGACCACCCGAATTGTGCCGAAGAAGGCGAAGTAATTTCACGTCTTTCTCCAGAAGGATTTTTAGTTGCAACTGGAAAAAAGGCATATTCGTTTAGAGAAGCATATCGACGATTCTATTACTGTAAAAAATGTCATGATGAATTAATGACAAATGTTTGGACTAGAGTTCGTAAGCCAGATGATAAAGGGGATGATCACCCTGCTCCAACAATGGTCTAAGAACAGGCCATACTACGGAAGACTATGGCAGACCGGGTTTGCATCGTCAGTGGCGGAAACTCAGGCATAGGCTTCGAATTATGCAGAGGTATGGCAGATGCCGGATTTCACGTTGTTATGGTCAGCCGGGGTGCAGAACGCGGACAGCCCGCTTTGGATAAATTAAAGGCAGAATTTGGAGATTCAGTAGAGATGATGCTCTGCGATATGAGCGACCTTGTCAACATCTCTAAACTTCATGCTGAATTTACCGCCAAGTTCGATCGTCTTGACGTACTTCTCAACAATGCCGGTGCGATGTGGGGTCGCAGAGAAAAGACTGCTCAAGGACACGAGATGACATTCGGCGTAAATCATCTAGGCTACTTTGTGATGGCACAGATATTCTTGCCATTGCTCAAAGCGACTGAAGGTAGTCGAATCATCAACACCGCATCAGAAGCTCACAGGATGGCCAATCTCAAATTAAAGAACCTAAATTGGGAAAAAAAGTATTACAGTCAATGGCGAACCTATGGCAATTCTAAACTCTGCAACATCTTGTTTACACGCGAATTGGCTCGTAAATTGGAAGGAACAGGAATCACAACACATTGCTTCCATCCAGGTGTTGTTCGCACGCGTTTCGGTTCCGGTTCTAGCGGCCCAATGCGTTTGTTTTTGCCTCTATTCCGTCTATTTATGATCAACTCGACGAAAGGTGCGAGCACAGGCTTACATCTTGCTTTGAGCGAAGACGCAGCCACCTCAACCGGTGAATATTGGGTTCGATCCAAAAGGAATCGTGGCAACCGTCACGCTCGAAACGACTCTAATGCGAGTCGACTGTGGGAGGTTTCCGAGGAGATGTTGAATGAGTGAAGCCACTGATTTGTACCATCTTTGCCTGACGGAATAAAATTTAGAGATTAACCCCAAGAGCCCTGCGCCAACATCGCCTCTGCGACCTTAAGGAATCCAGCCACATTCGCACCAAACACATAATCATGAGGACGACCATATTTTTCAGCAGTCTCATACGCTGCTTTGTGAATACCGACCATTATTCCATCTAATTTCTGATCTACCTCTTCTCGAGTCCATGACATTCGAAGGGAATTCTGAGACATTTCGAGACCAGAAGTTGCAACACCTCCTGCATTAGATGCCTTTCCAGGTGCAAACAAAACTCCTGCTTTCTGGAAGGCTTCTACAGCTTCAGGAGTGCAAGGCATGTTAGCTCCTTCTCCAACTGCCATTACACTATTAGCAACAAGAGCAGCTGCCTCTTCACCATTGAGTTCATTCTGAGTAGCACATGGAAGAGCCACGTCTACATCAACTGACCACAGACCATTCATTGACGGTTCAGGCTTTGACTCATGGTACTCAACACCCTCGAAGTGATCAGCATACTCCTTGATTCTCCCACGACGTTCGTTTTTGAGATTCATTGCCCAAGCAAGTTTCTCACGTGTAATTCCAGATGGATCGTAAATAAAACCGCTAGAGTCTGATAAAGTAACAGGAATCCCTCCTAGATCTAATACTTTCTCGGTAGCAAACTGAGCAACATTTCCACTACCTGAAATTGAAACTCGCTTTCCTTCCATGGATTCTCCCTTTGTTGCTAACATTTCGCGAACGAAATAAACACAACCATAACCGGTAGCTTCAGGACGAATTAGAGAACCACCGTATGGTAAACCCTTACCAGTGAGAACTCCAGACCATTCATTGGCCATCTTTTTGTACATTCCAAACATGTAACCAATCTCACGTCCACCTACGCCAATATCACCTGCAGGAACATCCGTATCTGGACCGATATGGCGCCATAATTCACCAATAAATGCTTGGCAGAAACGCATTACTTCATTATCTGACTTACCTTTTGGATTAAAGTCAGAACCTCCTTTTCCTCCGCCCATCGGCAGTCCAGTCAAACTATTCTTGAAAATTTGCTCGAATCCTAAAAATTTGAGAATAGATGCGTTGACAGATGGATGGAATCTGAATCCACCTTTGTATGGCCCAATAGCACCGTTAAACTGAACTCTAAATCCACGATTAACTTGCATCTTTCCTTCATCATCTACCCATGGAACTCTAAATTGAATTATGCGCTCTGGTTCTACAACTCGATTGTAAATGTTAGCTTCAAGAAATTCTGGTCGCTCTTCAACAATCGGAGTTAGGCTCTCAAGAACCTCTAAAACAGCCTGATGAAATTCAGGCTGAGCAGGATCTCTTCTCTTAACATTTTCATAAACTTCTTTCAAGTGGCTATGCATTTTTCATCTCTCCGAGGTACTAACCGCAAGGGATGTAACGACCGAAATCAATTAGGCACTTGAAAGGTTGTATGATTTTTTCAGACTATGAATAGATAATACGTTCAGCAATATTCGACACTGCCTCTTCATATCCCTTGAGAGTAATCACAGACATAGCATTCTGACTAACTTGTCTTTTTCTTAATGCATCTGCAACAGGAGTATGTTCACGGAACCATCTTGTTCGTCCGTCCTTACCTATTATTCGTACATCTACTGCAGCCATGCGAGGTTCAGAGAGTAATAATTTGATAGATGGAACATCAATACAAACATATCCTGGATCTAGACCAGAACGTCTAGCAATCTCATCTTCAACTTGAATCCTATCCTCGGAATTTGTCGCTAAATGAACCAAACGATCTATTTGAATAGGAGTCAATTCATCCATTCTCCTTGTCAAACAATTCTTCAGTAACCGACGATATTTCAAACGCTTAATCATATCTTTAGCAAATGGACCAGCAGAATCTAAAGCATGCCAAACTTCTGCATCAACCATGCGTTGCATTAGAACGGCATCAGGGAGATTTTCTTCTGATCTTTCTACAGCTCTGGAAAGCATTACTTCTGTAATCCTAGTAACTTTATGAAAATATACTGCACTGTACATCAGAGCCCTAGCAGTCATCATCCCTTCCAACGCTGATAGACCACCTTCTGAAACTGCTATATCTCCAGAATGTCTTTCCATACAATGAATCAATCGATGATGATCAATTATCCCGTGCCTCACACCAGTAAAATGTGCATCTCGCAAAAGATAGTCCATTTGATCACAGTCAACTGGACCATGAACCAAATGACCCATCGTATGATCTTGTGAGTGAAAGGCTTCTGCGCCTTCGCCCCAATGAAACAAATTTCTCTCTTTTCCTCCTGCATCAGGACCATGAATCAATGATGAAACTTCTTTAGGATCGATTCCATAAGATTCCAAAATCTCGGGAACCGTTCTACGTTCTGGAAAAAGAGATCTCTCCTCATCAGAAAGTATCTCGTAATCTCCCGTGATAATTCCTTCAGTGATATGCATATGATCTGCTCCTCCTCTCTCATGAAGTATATGTTCCAAGGTATGAGAATACGGACCATGTCCAACATCGTGTAACATTGCCGCCACCTCTACAATCGTAGATTCTTCTTCGGAAAGAGAAAGACTGTCTGCCATTCGTCCGGCTAAATGTGAAACCCCAAGAGAATGCTCAAAACGAGTATGATGAGCACCTGGAAAAACCAAATGAGCAAGACCTAATTGTTTGATATGACTTAGTTTATTGAACTCAGGAGTTGAAAGTAAATCTTCTCTAACACCATCAATCGAAAATGATCCATGTATAGTGTCATTGATGACTCTCATTGATACATGCCCGTGCAGACTCAGAAATGAACCCTACTATCTTCTTGTTGATTCTAACCCTGTTGGCTCCATCCTTGCTGGGAGTAAGCATTTGGGTCTACCTGCTGCTGAATTTGCTGTCCTTGAGCTTGTTGATGTGCCCACCATTCCGCTTGCTGAGCAACTCTCATCTCTTCTTCAAGACGATAACGCTTATCTCCAATACGATCGAATAACAAAGCAGTCTGTCCAGCATCAATTCTACCTTTTTCAGACAATGTCTCAACCTCTTTCTCAACTTCGAGAATGCCCTCATATCCTTCAGCATTATCTACTGAGTTCCTTAGTCGTTCGAAATTACTTTTTCTACCAGTAGATGATCTCCAAACTAATATTGACATCAATGCTCCAATTGAGATTATGACCAAAATACCAATTGATACTCCTGTTTGAACAGCAGGATCTAATGTAGAACTCTGTTGTAACTGGTCCGGAGTATTATCTCCATTTTCGTCTAAAGGTACATCGTTAGCGTCAAATGGATCGGTTCCAACATTAATTTCATCAAATGTAGTAAAACCATCATTATCATCATCAGGATCAACCATGTCGGCCCATCCGTCTCCATCAAAATCGGGACACCCTTTTGTAAATCGGGTTGAATTTCCTGCTACTAGTGGACAATCATCACTTTGGTCAAAGCCTTGCTGATCTGCCCATCCATCACCATCAGTATCTGACCATAAAGAGGCATCATTTGCCCACCCACCTGGAACACTAGAATTACCATCAATAATATCTGCAAAACCATCTCCGTCAGAATCTAAACATCCAACTAATCCATTTTCTGTAGATTCTCCATATTCCTCTGGGCAACTATCAGGATCTGTTCCATTAGGATTATCTCCCAATCCATCTGCATCAGTATCTGCCCATTGACTTGGATCTGTAGGGAATGTATCACCGGCATCCGACCAACCATCACCATCTCGATCTGGACAAGCGATTCTATCCTCAGTTGAGGTACCCCATTCTGTGGGACAATCATCAACTAGGCCAGATTCGGCTACATCTGGAATCCCATCTTCATCACTATCTGGACATCCGTTAGACGATTGCCCAAAATCTACAGGGCAATCATCGCCATCATTAGAAATACCGTCCCCATCATTGTCTGGACACCCTATTTTATCAATAGACGAAGTTCCTTGACGAGTTGGACAATCATCTGAATCTGGGAAGCCAGGTGAATCTCCAAAGCCATCACCATCAGAATCTGCATTCTGATTAGGGTTATCTGGCATTGCATCAGAAATGTCTGACCACCCATCACCATCTGAATCTACACAGCCTATACGATCTCTAAATGAGGTGCCTGGAGTGTCAGGGCAATCATCAAAAGGTCCAATAGAATTTTCAAGCTCAATATCTTCAAAACCATCATTATCTCTATCTAAAGGACTAGGATCTGGCAGGTATGCTCCTTCAATCCACATTCCTGGCCAATGGGACATTCGAGATGAATTCCAAGATGATACACGCCAATTATCTCCCATTCCATCGCCATCAGTATCATTCCATTGTGACGGTTTATTGAAGAAATCATCAGCGAGATCGGACCAACCGTCACTATCTAAATCTGTACATCCAAAGGAATCTTTTGTAGAAGTACCCCACACATTTGGACAATCATCTGGAGCTTCCCCCTCAGTATTATCTCCAAATCCATCTGAATCTGTATCTTCCCATTGAGTAGAATTACCCAAGAATGCATCATTAGAATCTGATTGACCATCTCCATCTTCATCAGGACAACCAAATACATCTCTTGTGCTTAAACCATAGGCGACAGGGCAAAAATCAGGAGTTGTAGCGCCATCTCGATAAACACCTAGTCCACCGAACCTAGACGCATTCCAAGAAGGTTCACCCCAATTATCACCAAAACCATCACCATCAAAATCTGACCATTGAGTAGAATCGATAGGGAATCTATCGGTACGATCTCCTACTTTATCACCATCAGAGTCGATACCATGAACTACTAAAGCAAAATCATTAGATCCACTATGAGAAAGCGTTGAACCATCAATAGTTAATGAGGTAGGGTAATTGAAACCAAAATATGTTTCATTTCCAAGAATAGCGGCCCCATATCCTGAATCTCCAGAGGTAGAACCGTATCCTTTGACCCAATTCCATGTACCTGAAGATGAAAGTGTTGCAGCAAATACATCATTTGATCCTGTACTAGTTAGGCCATATGGTCCAAAAACTGCTGTGCTGTAATAATACCCAGTAACAGCTATTTCACCAGAATCCCATTCAGTGGAAACTTCGTAACAATAATCAGTACTACTACCACCTCCTTTATCGTACCAGTTCCAATTGCCAGTTGGAGAGATTTGGGCCACAAACATATCCCAACTATTCGAATTCGCTTGCAATCTATTTCCAGAAAATTCAGAATATCCATAAAATCGACCACAAACAGTAGCATTACCCCCTGAATCCACACTGATTCCTTCAGGGTATGTCTCATAGGAAGTATATCCAAATTCTTCTGCCCAAGAATGACTACCAGAAGAAGAATATTGGGCAATAAAGCCCCAATAATCATAAGCACGATTTCCATTGTTCAATGTCATTCCCGGAAATTCAACATTATACGAGAATTCTCCGGTAACATATACTCGTTCTTGACTATCAACTGCTACTGAGCGACCTCTCTCGTAGTAACTGCCACCGATCCTTTCAACCCAACGCCAATTCCCTTGAGAATCAAGACTGGCTAGAAAACCATCAGAGTAACAACTACCACATGTAATTGAACCAGCGGACCCAAAATTCAGTGTCCCAGATGACCAATATCCGGTGACATATACGTTCCCAGATTCTGCTAGAGCCACTCCATGAGCATAATCACTACCACTTGCCCCGACTGTCTCTGACCAAATCCAATTTCCGGAGGTGTCCAATAACGCTACAAAAATATCGTAAGAACCACTCGAAGAATGAGAGTCACTACCAAATTGAATTGAACCGTAATAAATTCCCGTAATACTGACGTTTCCACCCTTATCCACATCTATATCATAACAATAATCGGAACTAGTTGAACCGGCAGTTTTCACCCATAACCATTCTCCAGTTACTGACAACTTAGCAACGAAAATATCTGCAGAATTACTACTGGAAGCAAGGGTTGAAATTTCTCCTAAGTTCAAAGTTTGATGAAAATATCCACAAACGTATACGTTACCAAAATCATCTACATCAATCCCCTGAATATTATCTGAACCAGAGCCGCCTGCATTCTCAAACCAAAGTAATTGAGATGAACTTGCTTTAGATGTATATTCAGGTCCAACTTTCTCCTCTAACTGAATGAAGCCATCATAATCTAAAGAGTAAACGAATATTGGAGCGAGAAATAAAATCACTAGTACTACACTCAAGCGCCGCTTCATAGACATCGAGGGAAAACACAGGATTTAGGTGATTCGGATAGAAAAGTCAAGTCTTCAAGAGAATGGATGCCTTACTAGATACCTTTCCATGCGTTCTGTAAGTCTTTCTGATGTATTAGAACGAGATGCAAGTAACCTAATTTGCTCAACCATTAGAGCATGCTCATCAGATTGAAGACGAAGAACTCGCCTTAGAACATCTAACATTGCCATCTCATCATCTGTAATTACTTCATCATCCAATGCAGTAATCAACACATTCTGGTACATTGCAAGATCTCCTAACTTTCGATTTGTATGCTCCTCAACATCTGTATCATTAAATGGAGACATCATATCCCCTCTAGCTATAGCAAAACAATCTTGGACACTGCCGGAATCTAGGCCCATGACTGATTCAATAACTTTCAACATTGCAGACTCATCATCTGTAACAATATCATCTGCTAAAGCAACCTGGACTGTCCTCATCAAAATGTAAAGTCCTCTACTTCCGCCCTTACTATCCATGTATCGGGGTAACATCTCAACTATATGGCCAAATCGCTTTGATGAATGAAAAATTATTCAACTAATCAATAATTATCAAAGAGAGGGTTGAAATCAAGAACCATCAACAGAGAAACGTGGCTCCCAAAATCTCTTCTGTGAAAGGAGGTGGTGAAACTTCAAAAAATCTTCTTGGATTTGTAGCTCCTTGGAGAGACGCTTCTGGAAATTTACTAAACCCTATGGAGATAATTCAAACTAGAAGATTTACTATTTTCTATCTCGCAATAGTTTGGTTTTATGTCCTACTAATCGATGAAGCCATAGAAGGCAGTGTATTTTACAATCTCAGATTAATAAGTGAAGATATTGCGAGGATGAATCCAAATGAATTAACATCTAATCCTCTAATTTTCCTTCTGTCATTATTAATTTCCCCCTTTGCACATTGGGATACAGTACACGCAATGTATGTTACTGCAGGAATAATGTTCTTTTTACAATCCTTTGAGGCACATAATAATTGGAAAAGTGCTGCAATAATTTTCATCGGAACAAGTGCTTTAACATCAATGCTTATGGGGATTTTTTACAATGTTGGTTTCTTCTTTAATCCTGATATTGAATTGTTTTCTTACGTCATGAGTAGATCATTTCGAGGGGGATCAATTGGAATGTTTGGCGCTTTAGGAGCACTTGCTTATCATGCTAAGAAACCGCAATTTCCTTTGATACTTGTTTTCTTATTTGAGGTTTGGAACTACAATAGTTACGGTACTGATGCTGCCATTTCAATTGGTCATGCAAGTTCTACGTTAATTGGTCTACTCGTTTGGAGACTTTGGAACAAAAAGGGAGATATATATGACGAATCTGAATAAAAAATTATTGTAATACAAATGTATTGCAAATGAAATACAACTATATACTGGGGCCACCCCCAATAGGACAGAGGTCGCGGAGAATGTCCAATATCAGTCCAATGGTTCAGTGCAGAATTCCTGAAGACCATCTGATGGCCTTAGACCAAATGGTTGGACTAGATGGAATGAGAAACCGATCAGATGTCATTAGACTAGCTGTTCGCCAATTAATTGAAGCATCTCCATCAAGAGCAGTTGGAGGAACTATTTCCGTAGATCTAGGAATGGACCTCACAGATAAAATCGACATGTTCTGCAGCATCCATGGAGATTCTCCAGACCAAGTTACTAGAGCCGCATTACGAACTCACATGAAAGCCGAAATGGTGGCTTCAGATGATCTTCAAACCGTGCTTGAGACACGGCATCAACAACTGGCAAATCGCCTGAGACAAAGAGAGGATCACACACCTTAACGGGGGGCAAAAGGACATGGTAGGGGATGGGTACTCAACCAATGCAGGGGGGCGTCAAAACCCCCCTGCTACCAATGTCTTTCTACCTTTGAAGTTGAGAAGTGCTCTAAGAAATACGATGCTGGCAAAATGTACTAAATCTAACCCAGTTAGAGAATTACTTCAACAAAATCTAGACCAAATAAGAGATAGAGCAGTAGGCTCTTCTACCATTTTCACAACACACACCCCCGCTTACGCGGGGACCCCCTTCAATCAACGAAATTTTGAGAAACTCAGAGAAAGAGCTCTCCAAGTTCAAAGAAATGTATGATCACCCACACACCGCCCCGATTTCCGGGGCAACCTAATTGACTCTGCTGTAGAGCTACTCACCTAATCTTCTTGAGGGGCCGAGTTCGAGTAAGAGATATGGCCGCAGAAGATTTTGAGTTCGTAGCTCACGATAATCTTCGCGAAGGTCAAGCAAAAATGATAGAAGATGGGAACAAAGTACTCAAAAATAGTGGATTTCTATTTGCAGCGGCTCCAACTGGAATTGGAAAAACAGCCGCTGCCCTCTCATCATCCCTAACAGCGGCAAAAAATCATCCTGATGGGCAAAAAAAAGTATTATTTCTCACTGGAAGACAAAGTCAACATAGAATTGTTGTAGATTCAGTAAAAAAAATTAATAAAAAAATGAGTTCTAATGATTCAATCAAATTAGTAGATATGATTGGAAGAGAGTCAATGTGTGTTGAAGTAGACAGAATTTCTGGAAAGTGTAATTGCGAAGCAGATATTCCAGAAGATATGAAAACATTGGGCAGGAACAATCTTCGTAATTTTATCTTAAATGAGCCGAAACATGTTGATGAAGTCATTGAATTGAGTAGGAAAAGAGGCATTTGCGCTTGGTCTACTGCTCGATCTTCTGTGAAAGATTCAGATGTAATAGTTTGTGATTATAATCATGTATTTGTAGAGGGTATAAGAAAAGCATCTCTACCTTCTATGGGTCTTGAGATTGAAGACACAATTATTGTGGTTGATGAAGCACATAATTTACCAAATCGAATTCGGATGGGATTAGAAAGAAGATTAACAAATCAAGTAATAAGAGATGCTTTCAATGAAATGGAGGAACATAAAGGGTTTTTAGACAATAATGTAGCAAAGATGATGGGAAAAAATCAAAACGATGAAATCCAGTATAATGATTTGGAAAATGCAAGAAAATCTGAGGCAGCATTATCCAGAATAAGGACCAATATAGGAACATACATTGTAGAACTAAAAAAAATGCTAGGAACACAAGAAGAAATGATGACATCCCCCACAGAATTATTAGATATTTTTGAAAACTCGTTATTAGAAACAATCGATGAACCGATTTCTCTTACTAAATTTATCAGAACATTAGAACAAGTCCAGGTAGATTTTGATGACGAATTAGATGACGAGCAGGACCTTGCATGCTATAGATTAGCAGAAATTCTATCCATATTGAATGAACGACGTGGGGAGAAGGCTCTAGCCACAGTTTTCGACCTTCTTGGGATTAAAGAAGAGGGTAGAATTACAACGTATTTACTAGACCCAGGAGTAGTTTCCCAATCTATCTTTTCTCGATGCTCAGGGGCTATACTAATGTCTGGAACATTATTTCCTCCGTCCATGTATGGGGAGATCTTGAGAGTTCCGAACAATAGAGACGTGATCTACGAAGAATATTCTAGCCCATTTGAAAATGATCGAAGGCCAGTTTTGATCGCAACGGATGTAACAACAAAATATTCGAACAGAAGTGTAGAAAATACTAGACTAATTCGAGAACACATACACAGTATACTTAGACAAACACCTGGACATGTTGCAGTTTTCTTACCATCTTACGACTTACTTGACGACATCATCAATGAAGGTTCTTGGCCAGGGAGAAGAGTCATTGTCGAAGAAAGAAATTGGACTAAATTTCAAGTTGAAAATGCATTAATGCAACTCAAGAAATCAAGAGATTCCGGTCAAAGATGTATTCTTGCTGGAGTGTATAATGCTCGTTTATCTGAAGGTATTGACTATGATGAAAATATCTTAGATGCAGTAATCTGTATTGGAATACCAATGGCTAGACCAACAGCCTCGAATCAAGCTCTGAAGGATTACGTTTCTGAAAGATTCGGAGAAAGAAATGCATGGAAATATTCTGCTGCCCAACCTGCTATTAATTCAATTCTGCAAGCAATGGGGAGACCAATAAGAAAAGCAGATGATAGAGCAATAGTAGTCATACTTGATAGAAGAGTAGGAGATAGAGGATACAGAAGTTGCCTGCCTAGAAATCTAAAAATGTTTGAAACCGTTGACTCAGGCTCTACTGAACGCCTTGTGAGGAGGTTCTTTTCTCGTCATCCTGACCCTGCAAGACATAGTGAATGACTGCGAGGGTTGATGACTGTGCAGTACTTGGACAGGCCAATGTCCGACATACACTGGCACTCAATTGAGATAGACAGCAATAATGAAAATGAGGAAATAGGGCATAGTCTAGATGCTACTGCTTCGGAACTACATTCTCATTTTATTTCTACAACAAGTTCAGATTCTCCTGCAATGAATTCTCATAAGCAATTCTTACAGACAGCAAGTGAAGTAGTAGAACGTACTAGACAAGCAGATGCCCAACTATTTGCTCAGAATCTACTAGGTGCTTCTTTAGATGCTGTCGCCTTAATTGATGGAGTTTCAATCATGACCTTAGGCATACCTTCTGAATGCATAGAGGTCAAGATAGGTACTCATTCAGGAACCTCATATTTACGAATAGATCGAGAAGGTTTGGAACCAGTGGTAACTGCTTTGCCAAGTGGGAGAGATATTCTGAGTGCATCTCACTCCAAAGGCAGATTAGAAATTCGCTTATCTGAATAATCATCTAGCAGGGATTTCAGCCATATTCTGAATTTCAGAAACCACATTTGATAGTGCTTCCTGGGCAGCAGCCTTGTGAGAGTCGCCCATCTCATGAGATGAGTAACGAGCCTCTTCAAAGACTTGATCAAGTGCTTCCAAAGCAGATTCACGAATAGGTAATGCCTGCCTAATTGCCATCTCAAATTCACGTACAGTTTCAAAATCTCTCCTCAAGAATCCGTTTTGCATCAATACAAGACATAGATCTTCGTAACAATTGAAAATTGCTTCCCTAATCTCATCTCCTGCTGCTAGTAATTCCGCAGTATATGTGAAGATGTCTTGAATTTCTTCAATTGTACTTTGCTTCCTCCTCATTTGAATTACCGCACCTGCCGCAGCAAGTAAAATAATGGCGAAAATTGCAATAGAACTTGGACTTAACATTGAATTAGATTCGTCGACTTGAACGTATGTCAAGTCCACAACTAGGTTCAATAAATCGCCACGATCATCGGGGGCAATCAATGGAGATGTTGTGTTTAGACGAATCTCGAATGAGCCCCAATGAGCAGTATCTGAAAACGTAGGTTGAGGTTCTAGACTGAAGAAGGTATACTCAAATATTCCATTTTCATCAGACAATTTACCAAACTGGAAGATCTCAGAAGTTTGATTAAACAATAAAGCAGTCATCGAAACATTGGCAATTCTCTCACCAGTATCAGTAGCTGTGACTGTAATTGTTCCAATGATTTCACGTGAATTAAGTCCTACTTCAACAGATGAAGCAGTAAATGATGCAGGGACCATCAAGAAAGCATCGATTCCTACCTTCTCTGCTTCATTAAAGAATCTAGAACTATCTTGAGCCATTCTTACAGTAAATTCGAGATCACCTTGCATAGGAGATCTTCCAATTAATAAAATTTTGAATTGTCCAGTAGCATTATCCCATGTGATAATGGCATCAGATTCAACAGCTCCAGCCCAAATCAAGGAAATATCTGAATCAGTGACAGTATTTCCTGTCCCGCCTATCTCTACAATTCGACCCGTAATCTCAATTGGATGAGATTGGTTTGAACGGATATTGTTATCTGATACATCAAGAATCTCAATAGTTACATCAGACCAAGTATATGCTGTAGCATTTGACTCTGCCCCGATAAATTGATCATTCCCATCATAAGAAACTCGTATTGTATGTAAACCGCGTTCATATGAGACTAATACTGGGATTTGAGTCGAAAATGCTCCACTAGAATCTGTAGTAATAGTAGTTAGAATGATACCGTCTACTTCGATTGTAATGATTGCACCTTCGATTGGAATCCTAGGACTAGTATCTCCATCTACCAAAATACCTGATAGATTCCAAGTCTCTCCTCTTGTAGCTACTCCACCTTCATCAACTACAAGGTTAGTAATCTCAGCATTATGTTTAATGACAATACTAGTGTTTGACTCCCCCCCTAAGTAAAACCCTTGAGGCTCCGAATAAGCTACAATTTCGTGAACTCCAATAGAGAAAGCAGGACCTACTATCCAATCTAATGACCAAGAACCATCAACTTCAGTGGTAGCAGAACCAATTATGCTGTTATCCACTCGTATAGTAACAATATGACCAGGTACCCAATTTTCAGGGATATTATCTCTTATTGTTCCAGTGATTGTTACGGTATCGCCTACTGCTGCAGTATCAATCGTATCTACAGTTACTACTATTGGAGCATATACATCAAAAGTAGTTGTTGCATTTGATGGAAGATAGAGCGGAGCTCCTGCAAATCGAACCTCGACATTTTGAGTACCCAAAGGCATGTCACTAGGCACTGGATACAATATCGAAACAACTCCTTCATCATCAGAAGTCACGTTTGTCAAGAACTGACCATTCATCCAAACACTAAGTGTCATATCAGGAATTGGTCGCTCGACAATATCAACAAGAACGCCTGTGAGATCAAGAAGTTCTTCACGAGTTACATCGGTATTTCCACCAAATAAACGTATTTCTGTAGGTACTGATACTCCGAATCCTAAGGTATCAGTTGATTCGAGATAATACTCTGGATTTAGAGAATCACCTTGACCCATAGGATCTACCCAAAGGAAACCTCCGAGGAAGAACGCTGTAGCATTATGAGGTCCAGGAGTTGTTTCTAATGGTAATGTGTAAGAAATCGACCACGACCCACTAATCGGGTCTGACTGAACTATTGTACCAGAACCAGTGTCTTCTCCATCAATGGCGAGATGGATTAGACCACCCACTGCTTCTCCTGTTTCGTTCAATAATGAGGAACCATGTTCATCAAGTAATGTACCGTTTACAATGATTGTTTGACCTGCGATTAAATCACCCTCAATAGAATCAATTGTAAGAATGGTAGGGGCTAGTATTACCACACGAGTGAATGTAGAATCACCTAGAACGCCGGTTGTACCTGGAATCCCATCATGTGTTGCGTTGATGGTCAAAGGACCAGCGACCCAAGTACTTGGAACACTAAAGTTACCAATTCCTATTCCATTTTCGTCAGTAAATATTTCAAAAGATATCAACCCATTTATTGAGATATTAATTGATGCATTTTCTACAGGAGCTCCTGCATTATCTAATAGAGATAGAGCAACAGTAATATTATCTCCTCTAATCGTTCTACGATCTGGATCTAAATCAAGAGGATCACTGAAATCAAGCACAGTATAACCACGGCTATCGAAGACAGTTCCATTCGTGGAGCCAAGGAAGTAGTTCACCCCAGGAGTATATGTTGCATTAACAGTATGATTCCCTCTAGGGAAATCTTGATCAAGAGTGATACTAGCAGTCCAATTTCCATCATAAACCGTTCCGTTCACTACAGTAAAGGAGTCAGTAAACCCATCAATAGTAAACCCGAGAACAGGAAGAAGATTGTTGCCATTTCTATCTATTATTCCAGAACCATTCTCTGATGCAAGTGTACCTGAAACATTGAATGTATCACCTGCAACTGGATTAGCAGAGATTGAATCAACTACTAAGATTGTAATCGTTCTAACAGTTACAGTACTGAAGGTTCGATTGCTACCAATTAAAGTGAAATTACCTGAATAGTCTAGCTGAATGTTAATCATGCCCAACGGGTGTGAACTAGGAATAGAGAAGTTGAATCTTACCACTCCTGTATCATTTGTAATCTCATCAGCCAGTGTTGTTTCGTGGAATGTAGCAGAAATTGTCTGATTAGATAGGGGTCTATCTTGATCAGATTCCTCAACCAAAGTAGCTCCAAATTCGATAGAATCACCTCGATTAACAATAACAGGGATTAATGGAGAAATCTGAGAAAATCCAGTAACTCCCTTAACCAATACTGGCTGAGAGATGTTACTTGGGAGATAAAATGGATTTGTATCTTCAAGAACTTGAATCAATAATGTCTTGTTTCCACTTGTGATTCCATCGAGTAAAGGATCGGTAGGTACTGTGATATTGAAAGTACCATTTACTGCAGTAGTATATGATGAAATTAGAATCTCTGATGGATCTCCTTCAAAGAACACAGTAACATCGATTGGCCCACTGAAATTACGATTAGGGTCATTGAAATCTTCTACAGAACCTTCAACTACGAACGTAGAACCTGCAGTAATGAAAGTGGGGGGAACAATTGAATCAATAACAACAGACGTAGGAACTAATACTGTGATGTTAAGATCAGTATAATTGCCAATCCATCTAGCAGAACCTGTAGATAATGGATCTGTCACGTCATCAGGCATTAATATTCTAACATCATAATATCCAGGATCGGTTCCTACTGGGATTGTTGGATTGAAACGAGCAATTCCATCTTGATTACCACTTGTTGCAGACGAAAGTGTCTGATTGTTAGGGCCATCCCAATCCCATATCATTTGTACTGCTGCGCCAGTAATATTCGATCCATCTGCAACATCTATCACTGAAACATTGACCTCTAAGACATCACCAGCAATAACGGTTGATGGAGGATCAATCGCATTCAGAACAGATTCTGATTCTACACCAATAAGGATACTTGCACCCTCCTCAGTTGAATAGTAGGCTCCACCTATTGGTGGACTAATACTGAAGTCAGACGCAATTACTAGATCAAATACTCCTGCTCCAACGAAACTAGGTATTACAAAACTCACATTGTATAGGCCCGTACTTGTGTTTAACCACCCAGACCCTAAATCAACAATATCAGGAGCAGGTGGTTCACCCATAGGCCCTGAAGGACCAGTTCCGGGTAATTCCATAGTCAGAATAATTGACGAATTGTTATTCAAAATCAATGGTGAACCAGTAATGTTAGAATCACGTATTTCACCAGTCACATAATTCGAGTCACCAATATGAGTCCAACTTTGACCTAATGTTGCTGAGACCGTTCCTAGTCCACTAATTCGAATAGTAGTATTATTTGAAGCAGCGTCATACCATGTTGATCCTGAATAATTTATCCATAATGGATAATCACCAGCTGGAACTATTGGAGAAGTATAATCAAAGGTGAATCCGCCATCCTCAGGATCAATTGTAGTATTTACTAAAACACCATTAATTTCTGTCTGATATGTACCATTGAATGGTTGCTCAGTTCCACCAGTATGATCAAACATTGCAATATTGATTAATTCCATTTGATCACGTTGAATAGGATCGAATAGGTAATCGAAAGTCACGAAACTCTTGAGGCCAAACCCAGGAGGCATGAATACTTGGTCATCTGCTTCTAATGTTGATGAATCAAATGTAAATCGAATATCAACGAAACCTGGAGAAATAGGGACCATTGAGGGATCCATAAACCATGAAAGTGAAAAATTACCAGGATTTCCGCTCCAAGTTGTTGAATTTAAAATCCAAGAAGAGATATCTGTATATGGTGCTCCAGAACCATTAACACGCATTTGAAGATAGAGAGTACCTTCCATAGGTACTGGATTAAGCCCTCGGCTAAGCACAGTACCATTCATGAAAATCGTATCATTAATTTCGAGGAGAGAATTATTTGCAGATGGACCCTCTAGAACTATATCCAAATTAGGAGCAGGAGTTACATTCATCGTTACGACCTGTGAAAGAGGACGTAGATGGTAAAGAGGAGAAGAACCATTCTGTAAATCTGCTTCATGCCAACCAGGGAATTCAATAGTGGCATTGTTAAGCCCTTGAGTCTCATTTTCGTCTAAGAAGATAATTATCTCAAAGAAACCAGTAGGTCCGATAGAAGTCGTATAACTCTGCGCTCCAGAAATAGAAGATGTGAAGTTGAACCAAACAAAGCTAAACCCATCAGGATTAGAATCACCATCTAAATCCCAATCATCTAACAATGTAACATCAGTTTGAGGAATATTTTCAATCTGTAATCTTCCAGACAATGTAGTATTAGATCCAGCGCCAAATACAGGCTCATCTACAGGTAAGGGCGCTTCAATAGTTACATTCACGTTATCAGAAACATTGACGATGTAATTATCAAATATACCATTTGAACCAACATAACCACTAGGGATAGTTTCGACTACCAATGCACCATAACCTGGAGGGATATACTCAGCCGGATTACCTTTCAAAGAGAAGGTCCCATTTGCTGCTGTTATTGCAGAACCAATTTGACGAGAAGGTTGTGCTGCTGAACCAGGAACATCCCCCGCAGATACAAGAGGAACTAGATACAGATCAAGAATTACTCCTGGGACTGCAGATTGATTTGACGAATATACTAGAGTTCCATTCAGATAGGTTTGTCCAGAACTACCGTCTCTCTCAATGAAAAGAGGACCCCATTCAGCATTCAATATTTCAACATCTTCATCAGGAGGACAGGCATTGAAGGGAACCCAACCCATCTCTGCATTACCCAGTGCTGAATTTGTTTGCATGTGAACTTCTACCCAAGAGCCATAATTTAGACCTAGAACCTCATAACCGGTTCCATGCCAACTACCGTCAATGTATCCTGTTACCTTTCGAGCAGGTAAACCTGCAAGTCTAGCCATTGTTGTAAGAACAGTTGTCCAATCATCACAGGTCCCTTCCTTAGAATCAATAAGAACAAATTGGACTAGATCTGGTCCGCCTCCTTGAGGATACCCACTGCCGTCATAATTCAGTCGAGGAGTAAATGTTGCATTTCCATTTTCGATAAAATCAGCTAAAGCTTCCATCTTTTCCCATGCAGATAAAGCACCAGATGATGTGATTACGGATTGTGTAATATTGTTTACTTCTGATTCAGGTAATGAATTATCAGTAAAATAACTAGGTAAATCGAGTGCATAAGTACTACCTGAATACGCAGTACTATTGGAACGAACAGAGTCTGAAAACCAAATCTCAGGAGCGTCTGCAATTAAGAAATCCAATGTAACATCAGTTAATGGAACATCATGAGTATAATTCGTATGATTCAAACCAGCAGTTGGATCTGCCCATCCATTAAACTGAGTAGTACTCCAATGATGAGGGACATTAGACCCCGGTTGCAACATAAATGGGAATGTATACTCCCAACTAGTGGTATTATTATGGAAATTAGTAGAAGCAATCCAATTATTATCTGTGAATCCAGGAGACATAGAATTGAGAACAACAAGAGAGGTATTCACTCCATAATCAACACCAGTGTAACTGTCATAGGTGTAGGTTCTCCAATAATGGACTAAAGCAGGGTCAACGTTTAATGAAGTATTATTTGCCCAGAAAATAACCTGATTCTCAATTATGTCGTCAGTCGGGTCAAATGGATCTTGGCCTGAACCTGCACAGTTTGTAGGCCAAAAAGCAGGTGGACATTCTTGGTAATCTGTCATTCCGCCTCCATCTGTGTCTGGATCTAACCAATTTGTCCCAGTGTTATTTTCAATAGCATCAGGAATCCCATCGCCATCTGTATCTGCAGGATTTAGATCGTCAGAAGGATTGTTTTGAGGATTTGTTCCATCAAGATATTCTTGACCATCCCAAACTCCTCCAACATCTGTATCAACAGATTCATAGTCCGTCAAGAAAGAATCAGATGAACCATTTCCACCCATTCCAGGAACGTAAAATAGAGGGCAACCAGTATTATTCTCGAAGTAATCATTCAATGAATCGCCATCAGTATCACGATTGTTATCACAGGGTTCCAATGGATCGGTACCATTTAAAATTTCATCTAAATCATTCACAGTATCATTATCTGAATCTACATCAAATGGATCTGATTGGAATCCCCAAAATCCAAAATTCTCCTCCCAATCTGAAATACCATCTTCATCATGATCATAGTAATCATCATCACACCATGGGTCGTTACTACTTGGTTGAATATTAGCATCCCAACACCAAGAACCATTCTTATGAATCACGGTAGAAGTAGTAGCAGGAGGGCTTACGCTAACGCCAATCAGCCTATGAGGAGAAGAGATTACATCCGCTTGCTGGAAAGAAAAGGGGACAAGAGAACCGTTAGAGAGATTGTAATACCCAATTCGACCAGGAGACGTTGGACGCCAGTCAAAGAAATCAGGGCCGAATCCAGAAGCATTTGCGATGAAAAGAACTTGGGTACTTGCATCATAGGAAGAGTAAGTAGTAACGAAGTCTACTGTGGATTGACAAGGGTCTGTGTTGAATCCTGTAGTTCGTTCTAAACCATCAATTACTCCACCAAAATCAGTATCTGCGACATTCCAACCTGTACAAGTTAGATTCTCCTCCCAATTTTCGATTCCATCGTTGTCAAAATCTCCTGAGTCTTCTGCACGAGTAGGATCTGTTTCGTTTCCTCCATCAATAACCCCATTTCCGTTAATATCTTCTTCACCATCATCAAATGGGTCATCATCTGTATTGTTATCACGAGGATCGGAAGCTTGAGCAGGAGAACCATACTGACCATTTACTTCATTTCCATCAGAAATACCATCGCTGTCAGTATCAGAATCTGTAGGATCAGTAAGTAATGTTAAGGCTTCATAACTATCATTTAATCCATCGCCATCAGTATCTGATCGTTGAGGATTTGTAGATGTCACACCATCTACCTCTGCGGTTAAAGTGGCACAACCATTTGGACCTATACCCAAAACAGGATTGCAAGGTGATTCTGTTTCA
>MDTB01009635.1_pt1 | contig 67412 bp, 54 predicted proteins | sample 811161 | NCBI WGS metagenome assembly MDTB01 (sample SAMN05326650, study PRJNA326480) | marine metagenome | isolation source: seawater | place: Mediterranean Sea | collected 2009
ACCTGATGCCAACCCAGATGCTATCCTAGAAACATCATCTTGCAATTGTATTGCTTGATCAATTACTAAATTACCTTCATCATTTTTAACAAATCTTAAAAAACTACCTAGCGACATGTTGTTTTTTTCGTTTTGAGCGTTACCATACACTATCGTTAAATTCAAATAAGGAACACACTTTGACATTTCTAACGTAGGGATCGCATTGAAAAATAAATTAATCTCATCAGAACCCCTACTTGGAATACTGAATCGTCCTTCAAGAAAACTTAAAGCAGTAATCTGTGGATTATCTATTCGATCAGGAACTTGAGAAAATTTAGAGCTATTATTGACATAAGGAGTAACATTACCTTTTGATGTATTATATCCGTATCCCTCAATATCTTTTCCATTTATACTTTTGCTAATTTTTGAATACGTAACTTTTACATCCGACAAAGCATCTGAAATTTTAGACTTTGATACGAACTTACTATCTACAAGAGTACCTTCTTCGTAAATAATTAAACCTTTTTTTGTTTCATCTTGATCCGCTTCTCTGTCTGTGTCTAAAATGTATCTAGCAATATCATCAGTAAAATACGTACCGTTTACAGAACCTTGTAATATCTGGTGTAAATCATCTTGTTTTGATATGCTTATACGGGTATCATTAATTGGATCATCAAAAGTTAATATGTTAGAATTAGACTGTCCGCCAAGCAAATTTTGAAACTCAGCTACGGAACTAGTTCTAATATTCTCTTTTAATCTTTGTTCGTTTGAATAATTATTTGCTGACATGATTTACAATATGTTAAAAACTTCTTTTAAGTTGACAGGAATTCTTATAATTGTTCCTGGTGGGATTTGAAGCCCCCACCCTATTCCAGATGCAGCTGCAATAATCCACCAGTAACTGGAATCACCGTAAACAGATCCGGAAAGGTGATCTAATCTTTGCTTTTCTCTAGTTTCAATAACTGTATACGATAAGTTACCATTCTCAACTGCATTAAAAATAATGGTCGAAGCTAGCGACGTCCCAAAGTATCTACCACCTCTAATTTTTTTAACAAATGAATTTCTACTTATTGCCATTTTCAGTACCTATTTTTTATAAAGTTTCTTAACAACAGATTCGCCAGATTTATATTCAAACTCAGCCCTGTCGAGCCTTTCATTTGGATCTCCACTTACGTGCTTCATTATTTCACCAACATTATAAATTGGTGCCCTATTATAACCACCGTGATCAAGCCCAGGAGGTATATCGTGTATTACAGTTAGCTGGAACCCTATCTTGCAACCCATGGGAGCTCTACTATTAAAATCAGTTTCCCAACCAATATCTGAGTCTAACCAGTCAAAAGTAATATTACCTATTGTTCCTGCCAGACCTCTACCCATTGTAGATTCAAAAGCCCTAGTAATTGGATTATTTTTAGATGATATAAACTGACCTGCTTGACTTTGTAAAAAGTCACTTGTTAATGAATCGATGTGATCAGCCCCTATGCCTGCTTTTGATGCAGCACTTTTTACCACACCTTTGATACCTTCGGAAAGTGCCGACAAAGGATTTCCAGCTGCAAATATTGGAGCCACTCTTGTATTAAAAATGCTACTATAATCAGGTAAAAGATCTGAATGATAAACTTCAATAAAATCCAACTCGATTAGCGCTTGTGGTGCTGACGAATCTATAATTTGAACCCTGTATTTTGTTCTTTTTTGTGTGTAACCTTGTCTGCTAAAACCTTTAAAATTTTTATCATTTTTACCAGAAAGATTTGACATTTGCTCATATGATATTTGAGTAGCTGACTCAGGTATATTCATTGTTTTTTCTGGGGTAACCACTTCAATAACTTTACATGAATAATTTGTTGATGTTTTTAGCATCTTACCATCAACATTGTATCCTTTGGTTGGACTAGCTTTAAGATACACCCTAGATTTAATTAATCCTGCCTTATAACCGTAACTACGATTTGAAAGTTCTCCCGGTTCATTAACATCAGGATCTTTCATTTGATTTAAAAGCTGACCGATTACAAGTGGATTAACAAAACCATTGACTAGTGAATCACTAACTGCATCAAAACCAGTATCGACAGCAGCATTAACAAAATTAGCGTTTCCCTGAAGATTAGACTGGTACTGTATTGGTGAACCCGCTAATGCATAAAAGGTTTCTAAAGCCCATTTTTCTAACCACTTTCCAATTCCGCTGTTTGAAAAACTTTGCTTTGCTTCGCTAATTTGACCAGTTACTGTTTCTTCATCTAAGCTAGGTACTAAATTCATTCCATTGTCACCTAATCCATGTATTCTAGCGAGATTAAATTGAGAATAATTAGATTTAATAACATCTCCAACTCTTAATCTAACTATAGGAGAAGCGCCCAATACTTGACTAAATGGTTGCACAAACTTAGCATTTCCTGATCTTAATGTTGTTCCCTGGGTCCACTGCGGATACAGTAAAGTTGTAATTTTGTTAATTTTGTACCACATTTCATCAAAATCTTCTTTTGAAGTTGCATGCAAAACAAAACCAACATCAACTGTTCTTGTTGTGGTGTTGTATATTTGAACATCATCCAGTCTTCCGTAACCTGATTTTCGATCAAATTTAGGAGCAATTGTATCTGTTAGTTTTGTTAAAAATGCATGAAAAGATACGATTTCATTTGTTCTTAAATCATGAATGTAAAATGGGACATATTCCCCTTCTAGTTTGTCTTCAAGATTTTTAACTACATTGATAGGGATTTTATTAAATGATTGATTTAAGTTTCTATCAATGTAAGTCTTATCAGCTAAACCGCTACCTAACATTCCTTTTGTAGGATTCTGCCCACTAAATGCGGTCCCCATTTTTAATGTCGCTTCAATGACGTTACCGGGTAAAAGATAAGCGGCTGGCATTGACCTTTGACTAGTAGATCTTTCTAATTTTGTAAAACCTCTCAACTTCCTACCTTTCATCACTCTTGTTGATGGTCGATCTTCTAAGGCGTCAACGTCTAACGGTAAAGTTGTAGACTCGTCAATATCTTGTTTGCCTTGTGTACTTTGAAGCCTTATGTCTCCTATGGTTGCTAAAACGTTCATAAATTGCAATATGGAATTTTCTCTAAGCTGTGTTAGTAGACTAATGAAGTTGCTGATCGGGTCACTAGATATCTCTAATTTATCTATGACATTTTTGTGTCTTCTTATCACTGTAAAGGCAATTGATTGCCAATAGCCAGGAGAATCGTCAAGCATTCCTCTTGCTGTATCATTAGCGACATCTTTAAAATTATCCTCTCCGCTAGTAATACCGAACATTATTTTCATACCTGTCTTAAGCGATACAGAATATGAATAGCGTGTACTAACTAAAATATTTTTCTTAAAAAAGTCTACGATATTCAAACCAGAAGTCTTGCTGGTACCATAAGCGTATGGTCCTGCACCATTATAAAATTTTTCTAACTTAAACTTATCACCCGTCAAGCTTTGTCCGGCTGTGAAGTTCTCAATAACCTCAAGCTGCTCTGTAAATAAACTAAAAATATTAATTAGAGCAGCTGCTGCTTGGTACTTTATTAAATTACTATTTTTGTGTGTAAAATTAAATTCTGTATTGTATAAACTAGCTTGACCCTTAACTCTCTGTGCAACTGATTCACTACGACCCAATCTTAATGAGTCACCTGATGCACTATCAACAGGAGACGAATATGAATTTTTTGATCTAATTTTATCCAAATCTACAGTTAAATTGTCAACCTTATCTGTTATAGCTTTATTCTCACCTAAAATTTTGATTTGATTGCTAAACATAATGTCTTGAGATTGATCAGTATCTATTCCCATAGCTGGGTTTGATTCACTATCCCATCCGCCTGCTCTTAAGAGCATTGACACACCGATACCCTTTAGTTTCTCTAAGCTAAGTTTTCCATCAACAGTTTCTGTGTCATACTTACCAAATTTATTTTGTAATAAAAATGTACCCTCAACACGATCACCATCAGATAAATTATTTTTTGTCTCAAACTGATTAACTGTCGTATTGTTGTCTTTAAAAGCTCCTTTTTCTTTAGCAGGATTAAATCTATTGTGATTGTTTAAGAGCTGATAAGTTAACCTTTCTGCTATTGATTCACCTTCGTTGTTTGTGAGTACTTGATTTGTTTCATTTAGAGGCCTCCCAATGACATCTGACAATATCTTTCCTGTTCCAATGTTAGTTTCTCCAACCTTATCCAAACTATCGTCCACAGTTAAACCTGATTCATCGTCCATCATTCCGCTATTTGAATATTTTGACAAAAGAGGAAAAGCTGGACTGTCTTGTTCGACAAAAATAGTTTCTGTTCCTTGATCTTGTGCCTGCTGCAAACTATTCCCTCTTGTTGTTGGCGCGGATTCTTCATTACCCTTTTTAAACTTATGAACATTTGTTGAATTATCAACTAAGTGTTTTAAATAATCTCCTAATATCCCTTCTGGACCTAACAGTTCTCTATTAGTATTTGGATCAATACCTAAATCAACACCCTCAACAACAGATTCGATAGGACCATCAGGAGTGTTGTTTATATCATATGATATAGAATTTTCTCCGATCGCACCATTTGAATTTAAAAAATCCTTTAAAGTTTTTCTTGTTGTCATTGCTTATTATCCACGATATATGAAAAAAGTTTATCCAAATTAAAAATTGTATTTTCAAATATTTTTTCTGAGTTTTCAATTTCTATATTTTTAAATCGAAGCTGTTCTAATTTTTCTTCCAATTCTTTACAATAATTATTTAGCTCGACCATTTCATCTTCTTTTAAGTCTATAGACCTAAATATTTGTTTTAACTCTTGAAAAGTTTCTTTAGACATTACTCACCTACTGATTATCTGGGTATGACATGACTACTTGTCCACCGTGGATACTGATATGATCTTTCAATAATCCAAATATCATGCTGCCAATATCATCAGCCCCTTTTGACTCATATGCTATCTTAAGCGGCTTTTCTGCATTTTCTTTTAAACTTTGTATTAACTTATCATTAATAGTTTTCATTTCTCCTACGTTTGACAGAATATCTACAATCTTATCAGGCGCCTCGACTAATTGCTCAACCTCTTCTATCTTTTCTATATGCTGTGCTAAAACCTCTGCAACAGTAGCAGTTGCTTCATTACCCGCGCGCTCGGTCAACTCAGTGTACTCTGCTAATCCTGATTCTGCCATCATTGTTGATGAAGCACTTGATGCTTCTTCTGCCATAATTAAAATATTATCAAAAGAATTGGCAATACGACCGTCTTCCAAGGCATGAACAAAACCATCTGTCATATTTTCGCCAACAGCACTAGGGCTTCTTGACTTAAAGTCAGATGCTTCATACACATCAAGTGTCTTATCTAAAATAGTTCCAAGTGATCCAGGAACTCTTGAAATGCTGGTTATAAAACCTTCACCAGCAGTCGACATAGCATCTTCAAGAGAGCCTTCTCCCCTATAAGCGTCTACTAAAGCGTCTTTGACCTTATCAACTTCCTGAACAGCGCCTGTAGCTAGTGATTTAACTTCGTCTGCTGTAAAACCTATTCCTGTCATAAGGTTTGATCGAAAGTCCATAACCTCGGGAGCTAAGCTATTTAAAGAATATACCAGATCATTTTTTGCCTTGTCAATTTTATCAGCTGCGGAAACACCTTGTAACGCTAAAGTTGCTAAATCTTTATTAAAAGCTTCAACGGCATCAGCAGCGGTTGCTTCGTCAGCGGCTTCTTCAGACATTGCCTGTAATTCTTCCATGCTATCAACTTGACCACTAAAGAACATTTCCATTTGATTAATATCTGTAAATCCTGCCTGTTCAGCCAACAAATTCTTTTGTGCAATATTCATATCATCTAAAGACTGACCCGATGCATCGAAAGCATCTCTAAGTTTAAACATCATTGCTTCTTGATCAGTATTAGCAAGGTGCATCATTTCAACTGCATCTAAATGTATTCCAAATACTGCTGATAAATTTCCAACTTTTTGTGCGGCTGTATCAAAACCTTGAAAAGCGCCTACCATTCCTGATAATTGTGAATATTCAACTCCAAGTTGTTTTAAAGCAGTTGACATTCTAGCGGCTTCTTCAACTGTAACATTTCCAAATTGTTTAACGTTACTTACAATTTCAACTGTATCTTTTGCTATAAGCTTTGCGCTTATTCCAGTTTGTGCAGACATGCCGTAAGAAAATTTCTTTAAATCATCCATCATTGTTGTTGTTGCTTCGCCTGTTCTAGCAACTTCAATACCTATAAAGTCTCCTAACTGTTGTGATGATAGACCAAAGTTTTCTTGGAATAACGCAATGTCTTCCATACTATCTTTAAGTCCCGAAGCTAACGCAGGACCTATTGTGTCGCCATAAGCCTCAATCATTCCAAAAAATCTATCACGAAATACATCAGCGTCTTGAAATGCTTCTCCTAATAAATTTACATCTGCACCATCAATTTCAACAACATACTTTTCTTTACCCATTGCTACAAGCTCATCTGTTGTTGATGTAATATTTGTTGCAAATGAGTCATATGAGTCACGAAGATCTTGACTAATTCCTATGCTCATTTCTTGATTTGCTTTTCTAAATCCCCCAAATGATTCTTGTATTTGTAAAGAGGCCACACGAAGAGGCTCTGTATAAGTCAACATCATATCGTCTACTGCTTTTGCTCCTTCCTTTAAAGAATCAAGCATGCTCATAGCATCAGAAGTCATTCCTTTTAAATTTTGCAAAAAGGTTGTCTGTTCAGGGCTTACTAATCTATCTAAGTCAACAATACTACCAGCAACAGGAGGCGATCCTGCAGGTGCAGTGGTAGTTCCCCCTCCCACGGCAGCTGTTATTGGAGACCCAGCGCCCATAAATCTATTTAAAAGGGCTTCCATTTCTGGTTGTGTTATAGACATTTTACAATTTTACCTCAAATATAATTATCACTAAGAGAATTTTTTAAATATTTTCTCTATCTTTTTTAAGTCTTCTGGAGACTTTAAACTATTTTGAGACGTATCGTCTTCGTGATTTTTCGTGTTTTTATTTTTCTTCTTGAAGTGTTTTAACAGTCTATCAACATACCACCTTCTATAACTTAGTGGTAGATTCCTTATGTCTTGATATGACATCCCTAAATGCATTTGCAGTATAAACGATGTTTCTAAAAAATTTTCTCTTATATTTACACTGCTGGCCAAAAAAAATTTGCATTTATCGGTAAAAACGCCTCTGACTTCTCGCCGCAATTATCACACTTTATTGTGACATTCATATCCATGCCTGGCTGAATTTTAGACATATAACTTCTTAAAGATCTAGAATCGTAAGCAGGCATTATAGAAATAAATTCTTTTATCTTTCCAGCTTCTTCTATGCCATCAATTGAAATAATCATTGATTCTAAGTTAGAAGTAATTGGACCAATTGACATTTCACCTAAAATATTTCTTTTATTTTCAATTGTTTTTTGTAAAATTTCTTCATCTCTACCTGTTTGCAATTTAAAATAAACTTTCTTCTTAGTCACAGGTAGAATAAATTCAAAGCAATTAAGACCTGGTTCGATAGGATCAGCTTGTAAAGGTTTGATCGGTAATTCAGTCAAATTAAAAACTTTCTGATTTTTATGTCGACAATGTTGACATACTATTGATGCATCATAACTTGAGCCATAACCCGTAATTCTAATTGCCATGGCTAAAGCATTTTTATCACCAATGAGCAAGTCTTTAGGATCAGCATTTCGATCCATTACACATGATTTGATAAGTTCATCAACAACAACCCCTTTTTTAATATAGGCTTGCGAAGCAAGAATATCTTCTTCATTAGCAGTCATTGATTTAATATCAATGGTTTCTTTCATGTGAAACCAAGAATCTTTTGAATATATTTTTCCTTTAGAAGGTAAAGGTACTGTTTCTATTGGGACTTCCCAATTAAATATATCGCTTTTTATACCCATTTTATTATTTGACACTTTTCCTCCCATGAAAATACTAACATTTTAAGTCTAAATAGTAAAATAAAAAAGCCCCAAAAAGGAGCTTTGTAAAGTAATTATTGCACTTTTCTTAAAACTGGAATATACAGTTATCAAATGCTATCGTTAGTGTTATCATAAACGGGTCGCCATCAGATGTATAATTTAACGAATCAAACCCTACGTTTGTCAAAAATGCTCCTTTAATATCCCACAGTTCTACAACAGTTCCAACTGGATCTAATATTTTTATTTGTATATCACGTTTATAAAAATCTGCATAACCAGCTCTTCCACTTACTGATTCATAATGCGTTCTAATCCACTCCATTGTTTGCTGTGCGCCACTAGGTGCTATAGGATCGTGAAGTTTAACAGATATATTCTGCCATTCACCACGACCATTTGATATCTTTCTGTAGCTATTAATAAAATCTAATTTTTTCTCGCCCATCTTAAAATCAGGTCTAGCTGATTCTTGAATCAAAAATGAGTCAATACCCTCAATCGCTAGGACGAATCTATTCTTTCTTTTTGGTTCAAATTTATTGGGAAGCATGTCTGCAACTGAAAGTGTTTCTGCCATTTTATTTCTCCTAAATCTTTAATAATTATGCATTACTAATTTATTTTTTAATTTATTTTTATAAACCTTCAGCACCAGCATTTGTTACAACAAAATCAAGTGCAACAAATTCAACTGATCTTGTAGGCTGCAAGAAGATCTTGCCACGTATTGTATTGTTTTCAACATCTGCCTGCGTAGTTGTCGTCGTATCTATGACAACCTTATATCTATCTACCCCACCTTTTTCTTGAACTCTTTGTAGAATCGGATTTACCAAAGAATTAAATCTATCTAATGTTTCTTGACGATTTGGTTCAAAAAGTAGAGTATTTGCGATATTTCTTACTGATCTTCTTATATCAATAAGTAGTCTTCTAACGTTAACTCTATCTAAAGCTGATGCTCCTTCCAATAATGTCTTTTGACCCCAAATTACAACACCCGTTCCTGGGAATGCAGTTAAAGGATTAACATCTGCATCGTACAAGGAGTCCAAATCATTTCTACTTAGTCTAACGTCTGCAGATTCAACAGCATTTAATGCGCCCCTTGTAAATCCAGCTGGAGCAAACCAGGGATGGGCGACAGCGTCATTATAACTAAAAGCGCCTAAAGCAACAACTGATGGTGGAACTTTTATTAAATTGTTACCAGAAGATGCATTTTTCCCTGTCGTAGATGTTGAAACAGTTTTTGTAACATCAGGAAAATATGCAGCTGCAAAAGAACTGTCTAAACCTCTTGTCTTGAACAAGTTAACTGTGTTTGTTACATTAACAGCATCGCTAGATCCGGTTATCGTTACATTATAGTTGTTTCTTTCTTCAATATCCATAAGATATAAAGCATCAAATCTAGATTCGACTGCACTTATTGCATAATCTGTTATTGTAGGCTCTCTCATTCCTGGGATTGCCAACAACTTAATGTCAACATCAGCTTTTGATCCCATGATATCAATTGCTTTTCTAAATCCAGCAACTGTAGAACCATTTTTCTCACCTTGTCCTGATTCTCCCATTTCTCTTTTTGCTGCGTTATTTGTCATAGCAGCTTTATCAGCATTGAATATATTCAATCCATCAAAACCATTCTGCAAAAAGAAATTAAATCCTGAGTATCGTCTGTTTGCAGGAACTTCAAAGTCAACAGGCTTTAATGCTCTTGTTTTAAGTGCTGCATTTGCTGTTATTGAACCATTTCTAACGTATGAAGCGCTTAACCAGTATTCCGGATCTGCCTTTAAGTTGCTGCCATCTGTCCCACCTGAACCCGTTCTAACAGAAATATTTTCCAAACTAAACAAGTTGTTATTAAATGTATCAGATGCCACATTCACATTTAATATGTCTGTCCTATGATTAGGTAAGTATCTAACAAAACTTTCAAAAGAATTATCAAATAAAGTTTGTTTATTAGGCTCTGTTATTGATGTCTTTCTATTAAATTGCATACCCCAGTTTAATCTAGAATTAACTCTTTTGCTTTGACCAGTTCCGAGAGCAATGGTTTTTCTATAAGGTATGGGAGGTTGTTTTACGTTTCTGTGCTTTTGTCGCTCATCAATGCCAAAAATGTTATCTGCGCCAGGAATTTGTAATATCGAACCAGACGTCTGGATGCACATTGGACCTCTAAAACCCATCGGCAATGCATCAACTGGAATGTTGCCTGCTTTTAGATCACTTGACATATCAATTCTAACATAGTTTGAAAGTACAGGATGATCACCCTTTACATTTATTTTTTGATCTAAGGGTGACTTGTCAAAATCATAATAGACATTTAAATCACCAATTACACGCCCAATAAATCTATTAGAGGTAGGATCTAGATTTAAGTTTCTAAATGATTCTAAAACAACTTTATCATCATCAGAGTCAAAAAAGTCTCTAATTTCTAAATCAAAAGAAGGATAAGTTGTTGCATTTATTCTAGTTAAATTATCTATGCTAATCTTATATCTAGTATTAGGTTTGGCACCTGCTGATAATGCAACGACTTTAAAAAGATTTTTATTTTCTGAACCGTATTTTTGCGATACAACAAAAGGCGATTCAGCATGCTTAAATCTATCTTCAAAACCTTCATAATCAGGAACTGTTGAACTTCCTGCATTTCTATCTGCTGAAGATGTCAGCAGGAAAGCAACATCTTCAAGTTTTGAGTTGCCAGTTAGTTGAGGGTCAGAACTATGTCCGTGATGAACCATCTCAGATCCTGTCGCGACTGCATAATTAGGATGAATATCATAACTAGTATAAAGAAGGTGTCCTGCTTCTTCTATTTTAGCTGGATCTGTATTGAAAATATTTCTAAAATATTGCTGTTCATTCGACAAGTCAAAAGAAGCAGTAATTTCATTAGGATACTCAGAGCTCCCTTTATGACCATTTAGTAACATTACAAAGTTTTCTGTGGCTATTTCTAAAGATCCCGTAACACCACCTTTTTGTCCAACAGGAGCTGGGCTGTTTCCAGCTGCTGCTGTATCTGAGGCGACAACAGTATTGCCATTCCTTGATCTAGCACCGCTTAAGTGAAGTATAACCCCACTAGGTGCTAGCAATACACCACGTAATATAGGAACTGCACCACCAGAACCAGATCTAAATTGTGTATCTGCTACAATTCCAGTTGTTCTAATCCCAGATGCAACGGCATCGCCAGATGATCCGTTAGTACTGTGCCCTTGAGTTGTTGGAGCAACAAAGTTAATTGTTGTATTTCCTACCTCACCAAAGTAAGATTGAGTGACGTGTGCAATAACAGTTCCGCCTCCCGCAGCATTATTATTTGAACCTGACACAGTCCCTACGTGACCATTAGCAGCGACCAATGCTCCTGCAAAGTTTTTTGCTACCTCGATAGCTGTTATCCCATCAGACTTAACAATAACGCCAGCAGCGTAGTTATACTGAGCCGCGTGTGCAGCACCTTGTGTACCTGAGGTAAAATGATAAGATTTTTGTGTACCTGCCCCGTCATCAATAACAATAGCACCGGTAATGCCTGCAACCATGTGAAAGGCAGCAACACCTTGTTTTCTTGCTGTCTGCAAACCAGCTTCTGAAAATATTGTACTTCCAGCAGATTCTGACATGTATGTTCCTAATAGATATGTCCTTCCTAAGGTTGCAGCCCCTGCTGCATGATTTGCGTAAGTGTTATTTCCTAATTGTCCATTAGTCTGTACTTGCTGGCCGCCAACAACAAAACCCGCATTTGTAACAACACCCGCTGAACTTCTTTTCTTAGTATCTCCGGCACCTAAAACTCTTATAAACGTGGCAGATTGTGCATTTCTTAGCCACTCATTAACAGCAATTGGACCAAATTTTGTTCCATCCATCGATCCAAAAACATTTTGAAAAGAAGTAAAATTTGAAACTGTAACAGGAACAAAAGCTGGGCCTTCATCAGCAGTGCCTATAATACCAGCTGGAACCCCTGACGGTGTGCTTTGATCAGGTGCAGATAAATCAATTTCTCGCGTACTAACGCCTGCACTTTTAAATATTCTTTCTGCCATTATAAAACTCCATTTATACTTAAATATCTATTACTCAAAACTTACACCCGAATTTGTTATAATAAAATCTATCGCAATAAATTCAACGGCTCGTGTAGGAACGAGAACAATCCTACCATTAAGTCTATTTTGTTCGACATCTTCAGGTGTGTTGTTTGATGCATCCATTACAACTCTAAAAGAATCGATACCTTGCTGTGTTTGTATTGTTGATAAGAGGGGTGTAACTTGAGATATAAACCTGTTTCTTGTTGATTGTGTATTTTGTTCAAAAACAATATTGTTAGCAACTTTACTTACTAACCGCTTAACTTCCAACAACATTCTTCTAACGTTTACCCTGTCTAGTGCTGTTTTAGCAAATTGCAAGGTTTTCTGTCCGAATATAACATATCCTCCTTGAGGGAAGTTTGCAATAGGATTAATTCTTGCTTCATACAAGGTGTCTCTATCAGCTGCTGTTAGTCTAGAGTGTGTGTTAACAACAAATTCCAGTGCTCCCCTGTTAAATCCGGCAGGAGCGAACCAGGGATAAGCAACTGAATCATTGTACCCTAAAGCTCCTAATGCTGCAACAGAAGAAGGAACTCTAACCAGCATGTCATTGTTAGGATCATTAATTGTAACGTTTGGAAAATACGTTGCAACATAATTATTATCAAGACCTCTAGCATCGAATTTTTCTGATGTTTGTCTTACACTTGGTGGGTCGGTATCATCATCAAATAGTCTTGTTGCCGTTCCATCTACATCAGAGTAATTCTCTAAGTCCATTAAATAAATTGCCTTACTAAAGTCTCTTACACGATCAGAAGCATAGTTTGTGACAAAACTATCTCTAATTCCTGGCACAGATAAAATATTTATTCTTGATGACATCTCATCAGTTAATATTTTAATACCCGCCCTATAAGATGAAACAATATTATTTTCTAATCCTAAACCAGGTGTATATGAAGAGTGTAAGTTAAGTCGGCTCCTCACGCCGCTTACTGCTTTTCCACCAGTCTCAGAAGAAGATGAACGGTCATTCATTTTCCTAGAATCCTTGTCTAATATATTAACTCCGTCGAAACCACCGTAAAATACGTTTGTAAATTTCAAGTAGCTAGTAAATCGATTAAAGTATTTTGCATCAGTTTCTTTAATTAGCGATGCAAAAGATATTCTTTGTGTTAGCGATCCATCACTTACAAAATAAGTGTTTGCATCAGGTGCTGCATTCCTTATATATGTTGCATTAATCATATGATCATTGGCTGACCCCGTGATTTCTCCGCTAACAGAAGGTGTTGCTGCATCAACCCCATGATTATAAAGCCCAACTCTTGCTAAAGTAAATTTATTGTTGTTGAAAGTATCAGAAGCTGAGCCCGTTGTCAAAACATCAAGCTTTTGAATTCCTAGAAGTTTTGTATAACTATTAATTAGGGGATTGTGATCTCCGCTACCATTTGTCATTAAAACAGCCTTGCTTATACTTGAGCTAAGGGGAAGTGTTGTTGTTTTAATACCCCAGTAAATTCTAGGATCTGCAACTTCTGCATTACCGGCGTCACCAAAAAATGCCCCAGACTCTTTTACTTTGCCTCTAGTAGCTTTAATTGTCATGGGAATGGGAGGTATAATACCACTTTTCAAAGCAGTAACGCCTGTTTTTGTTGCTAATCTGTACATTGTACTAGTATCTGTACCCTCCTCGTTAGTCATTAAGCCAGGAATTCCTCTAAAGCCAAAGGGTAGAGCATTTTCTGGCACGTTACCGGCGGAATCAAAAGCAGAATTCATAATAATTCTAATATATTCTGATTTATTTGGATACTTTCCACTAACTTTTAATCTACGTTCACCTTCTGATGTTGCATCAAAGTCATAATAAACCTTGTAGTCTCCTATAACTTTAGCGATAAAGTTTTCACTGCCTGGATCTAAAGTACAATTTGGAAATTGTTCTAATATTTTAGGAGCTAAATCATTATCGTAATAGTCCCTTACCAAAACAGTAAAAGTTCCAAATTGACTAACTGGATTTGTTGATCTTTTTAAGTCTGATATTGAAACTTTTACTTGAGTATTTGCAATTGATCCATCACTCAGTGTTTCAAAATGAAACAGATCATACTCTTTCGTACCAAAAGGTTGCGAAATAAATGAAGTGGTTTTAGCATTTGAGTATCTGGTGTCAAATCTTCCTAAGTTATCTGACCATGTTGTTGTACCAGAAAGAATACAAACTGTGTCGTTACTTCCATCATATTTAACACGTGCCAAACCAGGTTCTATAGGAAAGTCGCCATAGAGCAAATGATTTTCAGTTCTAAAATTATCAGGATCTGTATTTAATACTTTTCCAATATAGTGGTCACTATCGTAATTTAAAGACGCAGTATAAATCTTAATACCCGCAAAGCCCTCTTGTGTATTGAATCTTGCACCTGCTGATGAAGATATAACTAACTTAAAAGTTCCTTCATTTTTAGTACCATCGTACGAAGATATTTGAGAACTAAATGTTTCATCAACTTGAAATTCAATATTTTCGTTATAAAATTCATCAGCCTGCATTATTTGTGCTCTAGATCCGGATCCTAAAAACAGCATCCCTCTAATTAAAGTAACCTCACTAGCTGAGGTTGTTAGTGACTCATTATCAGTAAAAATTGGATAAGCATCTGCTTCCAATCCTGCTTCGTGAATTTGATGTTTTGCAGAAATAAATTGAACTGCACCAACCAGCGTGTAAGGGCTGTTAGGTCCACTAAAAGAGTTCATACCAGAACCCTTAATTATAAAGCCTGCATTTTTGACTGTACCTTGCGCATTTGTTGTCGCAATATCAGTCGATGATGAGTTTGCTCCGGCGCCAAGTACGCGAATGTATGTCAATGCAGATCTATTTTTTAAAAATTCATTAACTGCGTAAGGTCCAAATTTTTCTGAATCTAAATCACCAAATTTCCTAATAAAGTCAGACAATGATCCTACAGATACAGGCACAAAAGCCGGACCTTTCTGTGCAGTTCCTACAACACCTGCCGGAATTCCGGTTAACTGGGCAGTCCTTTGCGTTAAATCTATTTCTTTTTCAAAAAACCCGGGAGATTTGAATGTTTGTTCTGCCATTTATGGTCTCCTATTAATTAATCTTCTCATATAAGTATCGTTTAAATTTGCAATTATCTTATTCATATTGTGTTTCTATCTTTTTAACTATTAAGTTAGAAGCAACGGTTTCTCCGCTCCTTTGATTTCTAGTTAATATTTTGGAAAATCCTACTTCTTTTTCACCTGTAAACGGATTTATAATTTCCGTTTGCAATTCTTCGCTAGAATTTCCTCTTTCCAATTCATTATTAATTTCTGAAATATTTTCAGTATCATTTAAAATAAATTTATTTAAATTTCTATCATCGGTGTTTTCTCGAACAACAACTTGAGAATTTGCAGTATTGTAACCAAACTCTATATTCGGTGCTGAAAAAGAGCTCCTAATGTGATTAGCAACGCCAGGATGTCGTGGATTAATAACGTAACCAACAACTGTTAATGTCACAGATGATTTGATTAATCTTTCTGAATTCGTATATTCTGTAAAGTTTGTATCTGATGAAAAAGATTGTGATGACGCTGCCACAAATTCATATCCATGCTCTGTTTTTAAAATAAATTCTTTTGACTGTGCAGGAAATCTTGATAAGTATGTTTCTTGAATTTGATTCATTTGACCAATGTATTGAGTCCAAAATGTAATTGTATATTTAATTGCAAATTGTCTTGGATAAGGGACATAAATTACTTCAAAAATATTGTCTCCGAGAGCTGAAGCTGATCCTAAATTTACCTGTGCCCCTGATTTTCTAAATTTTATTGCATTTCCTTGTCTTCTAGAAGCAATAGTTCCTAACACAGCTTCATTACCCGGGCTTATTAAGTCTCCTTTTAAATGACCTCGAGTTGAAACATTGTCTTGGTTTGATAGACTAAACTTATTTCTAATATTTTGGTAGTCTCTATCTTTTGCTGCCAGTCTCTTTTTAATGACATAATTTGTCTGATCGGGAACTGATATAGCAGATCCTCGGCCTCCTAGACTTGGAGAAAAATCAATCTCACCTCTAACAATGGAAACAATAGGCAGTATAAGTGTATTGTTGTTATCTCTTATAGGATTTTTCCTGCGTGTTAATGCAAATCTTTCTCCTGCAGCAAACACAACTGGGACTTTTGTTAATTGTTTATTATTCATAACTTCAAAGTTTATATCTTTATCAAATAAATTAAAAATAGACCTATCAACATCTTCAATACCGACTGGCGGTAAATCAAAGTCTTCTGTTAGCTTTTCATTTATATTTTTAAAATCCAGTTTTTTCATTTAAATTACTCGTCATAAAAAGAATTACCGGCATCAGTTGCGGTGCCTGAATCTGAAATTTCTTTAGGTCCTGTAATCGGTTCTTCTAAAACTCCTTTCTTTCTGAGATCCCTAACGTCTGCTGTTTCACCCAGTCTATTAGAATCAAATCCTCTTTGTTGATAAAAAGTATCTTGAACAGCATCTTGATCGTTATAAGATTCGGATGTCGGTCCGTATACTTTAGAGACAAATTGTCCTTTTCTTGCTTGTTTGCCTGTAAGCGTTGTATAAGAGTCATGTTCAACCTGCCCGAATAATGTTTCTGACGTTGGAGCTGTGACTATCTCAAAAAATATTTCCCCATAGGAGAAAAAGTCACCTTCTAATATTTCTATCTCCTTATCAAGTAAGTCTCTTGACTGTATGTAAACTGTAATACTAGAATATTCTTCTGAACCAAAATTATCAGTTTTTATAGACTGCGGTTCATACTTTACGAAACAATCTACTTCTATTGGATTGTCAAATATTTTATCTTGAGATTCTTCATATACGTCATGTACTCTAGACTTAATTTCTGATATTTGGTACAAATAGATTTTTTGTCCCGCAACATCTTTGACTAATTCCTTAGCAATATCATTCATAAAATCAATTTCTCTAGGTGTTATAAAAAGTCTAGCCATAGTTCAACCCCCCGATTGTTATCCAAAAAATATTGCTTTACCGTTTGGTATTGGAATATATTTTAGTTGTTTTTGCAAATTTTCTGCCCTTAAAGCACTCATTTCAATTAACTTATCATATGTTAAAGTATCTAACATTTCTTTCAAACTAGTCCGTAGTGCATCCCTATCAGTCCTTCCTTCACCGATTAGCGTTGTACCATCTAAATTAACTGTTGCGCCTGGTATCGGAACAGATCCAAATTTACTTCGCACCCTTCCTAAAGTTTCCATGCTAAGAGCAAGACAATATTGTCTAATCCATTGTTTTCCAATCGAATTAATATTTGTATAATTTAAATTTCCAAAAGGTATGTTACCTAAATTAGAAACTCCATGAATTGTGTTATCAACATAAGCAGGGTTTAAAGGATCTGGATAATGCCTAACCCTAATCCACAACTTCTTACCACTCATCACTGTTGTAGGGGTTGGATATATTCTTATTTTTGTACCTACAACCTCATAAGAATAATTTGATCTTCTAACTCTATTAGATGTATCTAACTGCCCCGCTCTTAATATATCTTCGAAAACAGGTAAAACATAAAAAATTGTCTCTGGCGTAAACGATTCAAAACTAAATTCATTGTTAAGGTAATTAATTGCTGACGTTGTATCAAAAAATCTATATGCTGCTTGTGGATCAAAGTGAAAGACTTCTGCTATTTTCATTTTTCCTTTTAAATGAAGTGTTCCATCTGACGATGTTTCTGCATTACTACCTAAAGTAAACAAAGCATTATCATCTGCGTCCTTTAAATCTGTGTATATGTCATAGTCTTGTTGACTTCCAGTAAGAACTATGGAACCACTCATTGTATTATAAGAGCCTCCGATACCTGCTTCCATTGCATAAGGCTCAGCAAATCTAGATAAGTATTCTAAATTTTCACGGGGATATTTTTGCTCAGCATTTGAAGACGTTGTATAACCCAAGTAGTTGAGCATTGTCGATTTCGCTTGATACTGATTCAGTATAGCGCTATATTCAAAACAAGATTCTTCAAAATTAGCCCAGATCATTTTTTTCGTTAATTCAACGCTTAAGATATCGTCACCTAGCTTTCGTTTAACAAAAGTAACAATATTATCAGCGTCTCCTTGAAACGTTGAATCACTATCAAAAACACCAAAAGGTGTAGGATTAGTAGTATTCGCAAAAGTTGCCATTTTGTCACACTCCCCTTTTATATATATATATGTAACGCAACTTCAAGCAACCCAATATAGATATTAGATTTATCACTAATCTTCTAAATTATTTTCACTTAATTTCACAGCAACATGTTGATTATGTGCTTTTTGGTATGATAGATTTTTAGCGCTTTTATTTATGATATTACCACGTTTAGTTGCGGGCAACTTTCTACCACCTTTTCCTTTTCTTTTAGGTCTATTTTTACTATGAACTACCTTCCACTTGTCGCCCGTCGTCTCTTCAGCATATTGTTTATTAGTTAGCTTTTCTTTCTTCTTTTTTTCTAACCAACGTTCTAAACTATATCCCATTGGAACTACATACTCATCAATATTTCCGTATGTTGCCTCATACAAACTTATTTTTATCATTTCTCGTCCTTTGGGTTAATTGAAATACCATTTAGCATATGCTTTCGAGCATTCACTCGAGTTAGGTACAGGTGCACTTGAAATATAAATAGGCTCAGCTACAAAAGACTCTCCTTCAAAATCGAATATAGGAAACTTTAATCCAATGGTTACTAGAAAATTTTCTCTATCCTCGTAATTAAAACTATCTTCATGATCTGCGCTGTATATATCTTCAATATATTGGTCATCATAAACTAGTTCATCTGTTTTTCCTTTAGTAGGACCAGCTGATCCGAAGTAGGGACATGACTTGGGAACATATCCCCAGTAGACTTCAAGAACGGGAATATCACGAGAGCCATGAAGGCCTTCTTTAACACGAATTTGTTTTTCACTATTTTCAAATTGACTTTTAAATTCTTCAAGTGGTACCATGCCTAAAGCGTTATTTAAATCTTCTTGATTGTTTTCTTGTTTCCAGATTGGATTATCCCATCTAGGTTCGTAATAAACATTATTCACGCAATTTGGTATGTCAATTCCTGATCTATTTTTTTTTGGTAAAGAAGTAAGATTGTAATCTTGACCTGCGCAACCTGTAAATAAGGCTGCTAAAGTGACCGCAGATAAAATATTTTCGTTAATAGTATCTAAGCTTCCGTATGTTGCTTCATATAAATTAAAATTTTTCACGACTAATCAACCAGGTTTTTTGCAATATCTTCAATATATTTTTCATCTCTTGTCATCCCGCCCGGGGTATCTTCATATTGAGGATACATCGCTTTAACATAATCGTAAATATTATCATAACCGTTGAGCTCTGAATCCTGTATGGCAACATTCATAGCATTTTCCATTTGATCCATGATGGACATCTCGTATTCATCAGTAGTAATCTCAGGTGGGCTTTCGAGATTAGCTTCACCAAAAACTGCTTCATATAATTTTGTTTTAATCATTTAACATCTCCTGAATTTTTTCGTTAATTACACTAGAATTAAAACCTACTTGCATACTATATATTCTCATTTCGCTGTTAATAAAATAAAAAGTAGGTAACGAAGTCATATAGAAACCTTGTTCTGTTTCTATGGGGCTATTTACTAATAAATCTCTGCTTCCGCCCCATATCGGCGCTGTCGTAATTTCATTTTGAGAAGCCCAAACTTCTAGGTCATCTTGATTTGGTACATTACCCCCTGTATCTTCGAAAAGCAATGTTAAATATTTTAGATCGTATTCAATATAAGCATCCTGAACATCCTGCACTTCTTCTGCAGCAGCGCGACATGGGCCACACCATGCTGCAGATATATCCAGGATTAACGGAGAGCCTTCTAAATCATGAAGGTTAACAACATTACCATGCACATCAAACGTTTCAAAATCGCATGGTTTGTGTCCTTTTATATGAATACATTTTTCTATATCACCAACTGTTTGCTCTGCAGTCTCTTGTGAATCTAATTGCTCATTGAGTTTGTCCACGCTGCTACAAGCAAATAGGATAGTCAAGATTAAAAGCATAATTACACCTCTAATATAAGTATGCTATAAAATAGAAAAGGTCGGTGTTGCCACCGACCTTTAATGTTTTGACTATTAAAACGTCTTTATTTAGTTTGCACAAATTTGTATAATCTTTCCGCTACTTCTATAATCTGTGCTGTTGTGGGGGGGTGTGGCCAGACTACTGATTTTGGATTAACCATATCTCTATCGCATAAATATCTAACACGTTCATGCTCTTGTGCAAACTTTGATCGTAATATATCTTGTGCTTGCTGTAATAATTGCGTTCGCAATTCGTATGGATTTGAACTCATTATTGCTCCTTTTGTGTGTATAATGTGTGTAAAAAAAGATGACGATAAAATCGTCATCTTTAATATACAGATATGATTATTAATGTTAATTAAATAAATTGCTTATTAATCTATCTGAGCTAGAGTAATCTTATTAGATGCAGATGCGTGTGATCCAAAACCAAAGACATAGAATTTAGATCCATCAGAACATATATCAAAATATGATCCAACTGTACATCCGTCTGCAAATGTCAATCTGTCTCCAGCAGCACTTTGATCATATGCTATAGCAGATCCGTCGGCATCGACTGCGAGAACTAAACCTATAATTACGTTTTCAAGAGAGTTTCCCGTATTAATAGTTCCAACAGCGCCCGTTGCAGTTAAGATAATTCTTACATGCCAGCCATCAGAAACTGTTGAGATAGCAGGAAGTGTTATAGTATTTGTGCTCGAAGCGTTCATAAAGACAACCTGACCTGAATCTGCGTTGGCTAATACTGTTGATGTCCCTGTGGGCGATGAAGTTGGAAGTACGACGCCACCACCATTTGAAAATGCTAGTTCATTTTGTATGTCAACCCCGGTTCCTTCTTTAATTTGAACCAAACCTTTTGCGTTTGTTACTTGTACTTTTGGCATAATTAGCTCCCTTTATCCTGATGCTCTAGTAAGTGTGAATAGATTAGTAACGTTGGATGTATTTCCACCAACGCCGTGAACATAAAATAATGTCCCGTTCGTGCATATGTCAACGTATGAACCTGGTTTGCAAGTGTTAACAAATGATATTGTATCTGCGTCTGCATCGCTTGTACAAGCTTTGTGTGAACCATCCGGATCAATTGAAACAATTTGACCTACAATTTTATTTTCACTACTGTTTGTTACTACTTTTCCTAAAGCACCAGTTGTTTTTAAAATAATTCTTACGTGCCAACCAGAAGACAATGTAGCAACTGCTGGCAGAGTTAAAGTATTTGCTGAAGAGGCATCAAGAAAAATGAACTTACCAGAATCTTCATTGTCTAATGCAGTTCCGTCAGCCGGGGTGGCTGTAGGTCTTCTTAGATTTCCGCTGTTTGAAAAAGAAATTACGTTTTGAACGTCGATACCAGTTCCAGTCTTTTGAACCAATCCCTTTGCTGATGTTATTTGTACTTTTGGCATAATTATTCTCCTATTATTCGTCTGTTAATGTGATCTTGTTAGATGCAGTTCCGTGTGTACCAAATCCATCTACATAAAATAATGTACCGTTGGAATAAATATGTACCCAAGCTCCTGCAAGGCAGCCGTTAACAAAAGTTACGGTATTTGAGTCAGCATCAGCGGTAACAGCAACTGCATCACCGTCTACATCAAATGCTGTTATATTTCCTGCTAATGTATCTTCAAGTGAATTGCCCGTTTGAACAATTCCGGCAGCACCTGTTGCTGTTAATACTACTTTTATGTGCCAACCGGCAGTGACCGATGATATCGCAGGTAACGTTACAGTGTTTGCTGAGCTAGCGTCCATAAAAATAATCTTCCCAGAATCAGCATTTGTTAACACAGTTGCTGTCCCTGTGGGGGATGAATTAGGACTTCTTAAGTGTCCGCTATTAGAAAACGTAATAGCATTTTGAACATCAACATCTGATCCTGTTTGCTGGACCAAGCCTATTGAGTCTGTTATTTGTACTTTTGGCATAATTTCTCCTATTGTTCGCAAGATTCCGGTACTCTGGCGAGTTCAGATATATGCTTGTACCGGGCCTGCTTATATATATCTAGCTTTAATCTTAATTATTAAATTTAATTCCTAATGATTCAAGATATTTGTTTGCCAACCAATTACCTTGGTGATCTTGCAATATTTCAATTAGCTTATCAACCCTTGGATCACTTCCACCAGATTTTGCTTTACCCAACTGGCGCTTGAGAGATGCTAATTCTTTTTTAAGCGCTGATATATCACTTTCACATTTTTGGCAGCATTCCTCTGCTGCATTTGCTTTTTTAACTGCCATTTTAAACTCCTATGATAAAATAATGACTTGTATATAACTATTACATCTAATTGTAATTTTCTATCTTAATTCTACACACCTGTCGATCCAAATCCTCCTTCTCCCCGATTTGTCTCTGTTAAATCCTCAACTTCTTCAAACTCAACTTGAGGATAAGGCATAATAATTAATTGTCCGACCCTATCTCCTGTCTTGTACATGGCATTAGAATCCATCATTTCAAATTTCATCATTATCTCACCGCGATATCCAGAATCAATAACACCTACACAGTTTGTTAAAAACATTTTAGCTTTATAGACAGAAGATCGAGGGAAAAGCAGTCCAACGTAACCTTTTGGAATTTCAACGGACAATCCCGTACCGTACGTAATTAAGTCAAACTCCTGTTTTTGCCAGACTGCTGTTAAATCCATACCGGCATCACCTGGTTTTGCATATCTAGGTATAACTGCATCTGGATGTAATTTTTTAATCTTTACTTTCATTTAAACCTCCGAAATTAAAATGTAGTTTATCTTACTGTGTCATGTGGTAAAATACACATATGAAAAAAGATAGTTTATACATAATACAATCTGATGTCACGGGTGATATCAAAATAGGACGAAGCAAAAATCCTCCTGACCGTTTAAAGCAATTACAAACTGGTAATCAATTTAAATTAAAGCTTCTTTGTGAATTACCTAAAATGGGTCACAAGGAAGTACTTCTACACAGAAGACTTTCTAATTACAAAACCAAGAAAAAAGGTGAGTGGTTTAAATTTGAATGCACAGGTCTATTACCTGATTGGCTTTCTGAATCAATTGATTGGGATATTGCCAATACTTGGTGGGAACAAAATCAATAATTAATGCTCAAATAAAGCATTATAACAACTTGGTCAATATCACGATCTCTTATCTTTGGTGGTAACTCAATAACAGTTGGCTCCAGATCTTCTACTTGGGTTGTTGTATTACCAGAGCTATTAATGGGAAAAGAACCACCAACACAAGAACCATTTTGTTGATCACAATTTCTTGCATAACCCACACCTTGTTGGGTCGGACCCTGTGTTGTTGTTGTCTTTTGCCTTTCTATAATATTAACTTTTTTTGTTTTCGAAATGCTTGACTGACCAATAACAACTCCATTTTCATCAAACAATAGCATGTTGACAGTAGCTTGTTCTGGATCTTCATTTATGATTGTTCTCAACACCCATAAACCATCTTGATTTGCACACTTAAGTGAATTAGTTCTATAGTTACAATCTGATTGAAAGCCTATTGTTTCATCATTATAAACACCGCTAACTTTACCTTGTGTATACCACGTCCTATGTTTTTGATTCATTTTTGTAAATATTGTTATTGAATCATGCTCATATATTGATGAACTTTCTCCATTTGATATAACCATAGGATCTTCAACATATATTTCAGCATATCTGGTAGACGAAACAATAATTTCTTTTTGAGCATCATGCTCACTTTCGTGTGGATTTGGAACGTCTGCAATACCCACTAATGTCAAGAATAATAAAAACACTTATACACCCCCCGTATAATAAGTATCCTTGTCGTAAAAAAAATAAAAAAAAGCACCCAGATGGGTGCTTCTTATGATATTGTAACTAATTATTTATTGTTCTAATGCTACGATTTCAAACTTTCCTACGCCAGGAATATTGATGTAAAGAGGACTGCCGGGGTTGCTGCGACCGGACAAAGAGTCTCCAATACCATTAGCATGTGCCCACTCAATAAATGAGTCAATCATACCCGCACCTGAAGTTGGATCAAATCCTAAACCAGTTTCTCCAAAGCCGTGTTGATTCTCATTGAGCAATCTTAATTCTTCTAATATCATTTTTCTCAAAGTTCTTCTATTTAAATTTCTATTCATTGTATTCTCCAATTAGATTATTAGATTAAGTGTCGGGTGACTGGGCAAAGCCCAGTCACCCGAAGTTAACCTTAGATGATATCCATATCTAAGCAAGTAACCGTACCGTAGAAGTCAGCTCTAACCATCTTCTTACCGTAACGGGTCATTACACCCTTACGAGGTGTGAAGTCCTCAGGCGCGAAGATTGTAGGAGTAACGATCAGCGGAACGTAAGGAGCGTATACGTATCCTGTTTCAAGATAAGATCCACCTTTGTACCCAACAAGAATCTTGTTGCGTGGGAAGTATGGGTCCTTGTAAACAGTGAAACGATTACTCAAACTACCGATTGCAGAAGCTCCAATCGAGAATTCAGGTCCTGCTTGTCCTTGTCCGTCAAGCTTGATGCTTGGCTTATAAAGAACAGAAGCTTCGAAGATCGTTGCAACTTCAGGAGAGCAAACTAAGAAGTTTGCAGAACCACGAAGTGTCTTTCTGTGAATCTCGTTAGCAACATCAATGATTGTCTCAACAAGAGTCTCGTACCATTCGCGAACTGTACCAGTAAACTGAGGACCAGTTGCCAAGGTAGATGCAAGCTCTTGAGAAGAACCGTTCTTCTTGTTAACAAACTTACCAGGCATACGAGACCAGTAGTAATTAGCACCTCTTGCTTCAACGAGAAGATCATTAAGGATCTCACGATCAATTTCAAGAGCGATCTGCTCAGAAAGAATCTGAGTGAGCTCAACCTCAGCATCCAAGCTGTGGTAAGCATTAAGATCTTGTGCAAGTTCTGGCGACCAACGAGCTCTTAACTTACGTGTCTGAGCTGTTACCGCGATACTTTCAATCTTAATGTCGATCTCAGGGATTACAGGCTGAGGTGTTGAATCGAAATCAGATTCGAAACTTGGAATGGTAAGAGTACCACCAGTTCCACCAGCAGCTGCTACAGAATCACCAATTGCGAAAGACGCAGAAAGTAGACACTGATCACCAACTGGAGTCCATGCACCAGAAACAACGGTAAGAAGCGCTGTAGTTGAACCATCAATAGCAGCAAAAGGATCAACTGTAAATTTATTAGCGGAAGAATCCCAAGTACCTAAGGTATTAAGTCTTCTGACGTTAAGAGCATCACCTTCCTGAATCGATGAAACCAAATCAAAAGGTCCAACAGAAGCTCTTTCACCTACTGCAGTATAAAGACTAATTGACTTAACTTGAGTAGGATCAGGTCTAGCAGAATTCTGCTTTGCAATCAAACTCTGAAGTCCATCAGTTCCAATAAGAACTAAAGAGAATCGACCAGATTCGTTATCGATAAGATTAGAAATTTGTGGGTCAAATTGAATTAACTTTCCGTCCGCCCCACTAGTACAAAGAATGCCACCCTCAGAGAAGGACTGAGAAGAACCTCCACTAAAAGATCCTGTAGCTAAAATATCAGCAGGAAGAACACTGTCACGACCATGAACTTTACTGTAAGCAGTCCCAACTAAGTCGTATTGTCCACCTGTTGCATTCGAACCGGTTCTTACACCAGCACCAGCAGGTCCGTTATAAAGCGATTCACCCGAAGTGTAAGTTGCTGCGAAAGATTTCGCACCTGTATCAGCATTTGTGTCTCCACCTACGTCTGTTCCGTAAGTGTAATCAAGATAGAAAAGAAGTCCACTTGGAAGACTCATGGGCTGAATGGAAACTAGATCATTAGCAATTAATCCACCGAATACACGACGAACAATTGGGAATGCGATGTTAGAAAATCCATCAACAGCGCCCGAATCAGCACCAGTGCTAGATCCAAGTACGTTTGCTTCTCTAAGTAATTGTGCAGCCTGGTTTTCAAGAAGCTGAGACATGGTTTCCCTATGCTGATCAGCCATTCCTCTAAGAAGACCTGTTCGGGTCCACTTTTCAACCAAGCGATTTCTTTCAGCTCCGAGATGGCGATCTCTGATGCCTTCTGTAAGCTGATTCATTGTAATATTACGTGCCATTTTATTTTCTCCTTATTATAATAGCAGTTTAATTTATCTTTTGAGTCCAACCAATTTAGCCCATCTATCAACTTCGCCAGAAGCGGAGTTAGATACTGAACTACCAGACTTTGTTGTTCTAGAAGATGCACCCATTCGAATAGATTCGTTAAGAGTGTTCTTACTTGAACGTGATCCACTTGAAAAGGACTCAGTTAAGCTCTTATAAAGAACTTTTGCTTCTCTAAGATCTTTAGCTTCATCTAAAGCTTGAACAATTGATCGCTTTTGCGATTCATTGATATTCTTATTTTGAAGCAACTTATTAACATAGAGTAACTTAGCATTAAAAAGGTTAAGCTCCTCTAACTGCTCACGAAGTGTTTGAACGGCACTTCTGTATTTTGTCAGCTTATTTTGCAAAGCACCATTTTGGCGTCTCTGATTACGCAAAGTATTTTTAAACTCTGCCAAAACATCTTTCCCGGGCTTTCCGCCACCAAATTGTCCGCCTTTACCAGCGTTCTTGTGACCTTTTCCACCAAAGTGATGTTCCATATCCTTTGATAAACCTTTTTCTCCTGCTAACCCTAGTTCACCTTCACTAAGGTTTGCTCTGATTCTTCTTAGTTCACTTCTAAGCATTGCAGGATCAATCTCAAAAACCTCTTCAAGGGCTTCGGGCCCTTCTTCTCCAAGATCTAAAGGTGGGGGTTCATCACCGGCAGCATCCCCTTCAAGATCTAAATCTAAATCTGCGATCAGTTCTGCGATCTGCCTTTCAACTTCTTCACGAGGAATCATGTCACCCTCAGCATCACCAACTAAATCGTCAGCAGGATCTCCTTCATCGGGCATATCAGGAAGATCTAAATCACCTTCCTCTTCCTCATCTTCGTGTTCTCCCTCGTACATTGTACCACCCATTTCACCCATGGGGTTATCATAATCCTCATTTAAAGCCTCTCTCAAAGCTTCAAGATCTACTTCATAGTATTTTTCTCTAGACGTCATATTGTTCTCCTTGTTATTATATAGGTCTCTAGAATTTAAATTCTCAACACGTTCATCAATTTTTTGAGTCATGTTGTATAATTTCCTCTGTTCAGAGGCAGAAAGTCTAGAGACAGCTTCGCTAAGAGCAAGAGCCATTACGTCCCGAGACCCATTTTTAATTGCTGATGATTCCTCACCAATCAATTTTAATAAAGCACTAATAGCAGACTCATCTAATTCAACAGTCTCATCAATTGAGCTTGGAAAATCTTCTGTATCTTCTTGTGTACTTTTTAAATCTTTTTCTTCATTTAAACTATCATCGAAATTAGAATCTTGTTCTAATATCTGAGATTCAATAAAATCTCTTATCTTCGGTGTTACAGCTTCCAAAATTGCTTTCTTAGCATTTTCTTCAGCGACTTCACGAATTTTTTTTGCGTCTGCTATAGCTTCTTCAAATAAACCATTAGTCATTATGACAATCTCCGTTTTTTTGTTCCTTAATACATATTCTTTTCTTTTCTTAAATAACCACTTTTTTTATCGTTTTCTAGAGAATCAGATAATTTGCGTATTTTTTCTAAATTTCTTTGTTGTTTCAAAAAAGATAATTCAAACTTGTCTTTGGGTTCTTCTCCAAACATTAAAGGGTCGTCCATTTCTATATCAATAGGGGCACGACTAGTTCCGTATTGTGTCCCAGTTTTTCTACCTGGGCGACTACGAATAAAAGTTGTACCAATCTCCGTTCCTTTACTTGAAGCACCTCTGTAGGTTAACCTTGGGCTTAATCCCTGAACCACTGTAGTTGTATGATCTGCTTCTTCTTCTAGATGAAACCTTGTACTACCCAAACCAACAGTTGACCTTTGTGGATCAATATTCTGGGCAGGGTTAAGCTGTAACTTCTTAGCAATTGCATCAAGTGTTGAAGCATCTTCAGGAAACTCTTCGCTCTCATCGTCATCTTCATCAATAATTTTTTCTTTGGGATAAAGAGGTCGCTCTGACCCAACTGTCAAACCTAAGGTTTTATTAGGTATTAACGTAATACCCGCACCAGGGCGGGTATCATAATTAGAAATATTGTAAGTTTCAAAAAGCCAGTTAAACATTAACTTAATCCATCAGATCCTTGATACGAACGCCCTGAAACATACTCACCAATTTTTTGGTTAGCGATGTTCTTAGATGTGACGTTTGGTTCAACTAACCCGCCCTGTCCTGTTCCAAAATTATTAATTGTATCTACATTTTTAACCTCACCATCATAAGCAGGTTGGTCTGCAGCTGATGTGCTTCCGGGCCCGGGTGATGCTGGGTTTGGAGCGTAAGGGGAAGCAGGTAATCCACCGCCTCCAGTTTGAACATCAGTCATATTAGGCATACCATTTTCAATGTAGTTCATGTCAATATTTGGAAGACCATAGTATCCACCGGCTGCATGCAGGGGATCTGAATCTATATTATCTAAATCCAAAAGATTTTGAAAAAATTCTAAACGTTCAACATCAGTTAGTTCACCAGCGTGAATTGGGGACCCGGGAAACATACTTTGCAAATTAGATGTTTTGCTAGTCCCTTTATCTTTTGCTAAAACAGTTGAATATTCAACGAGCGTTTGTTTGTTAGTAGACATATTAATCTCCTGGTTGTTTTAAAATTATTTCTTTCTTTTATTTCTTAAAATACGTCTTTGCTCTCTAATCTTTTTAATTTTAAGCAAATGACGGACTTCTTGTATTGCTAAACTAGCTATCGTTTCATCTTTCGTAGCTTCTCTTTGAGCAATATCTTCTTTTCTTTCTTCAAAAAGCTTTTGTTTCTCTTCACTTATGAGTTTTTGAAGGAGCTTAGGGGTTAATTTTTTAATGTTTGACATTTTGATACCTCCGGATACAAATGTTTTATCATGTCAATACTAAATATCCACACTAATAAAAATTATCCCAACTATTTCTTAATAGGATCAGCGAAAGCTAATGAGGCCCATTTAGAAGCAGATTCAGCAAATAATTCAGTTGGATCAGAATGATATGCTTGTTGAGCGGCCGAATCTCCACCGGCTAGCACATGCATTCCTTTGTTGGTTTCTGCACCAATTTGTGACTGTAAAGTTGTTGCAGCCGTATCTTTAAATATATCTGACATTATAGGGTCAGAAGTAATGTTAGAAGTTATATTATTAATCTTTCTATTAAATGCTTCGTTTTGAGCGGGCGGGCTTTGTTCATCGCTAGGGTAAGAAATATTATCCAATCCTTTCCTCCTAGAAACGTTTTGTTGATTGCTACGCTGTGGCCTTTTTGAAGTCCTCCTAGCTCTTGTTTGATTACGATTACTTTGATGGTTTTGTGTGTTTTCATTCATTAATTCACTAGAACCACTGAAAAAGCTTTCTTCAAATATTTCTACAATACATTCTTTTACAATTTCTTTTAAAATATTTCTACTTAATTTTTGCATATTGCTACCACCTTAAAATATCATTAAATATTCTATCGATTTTGTCGGACTTGTTAAAGCATCTATCAATCTCTTTTTGTGATACCTCTTTACCTTCGCTTAACATAAAGGCTCCGGGAGTACTAGGCTCAGAAACCATATCAAAACAGATTAGTTGAAAATCATCTTGAACGACTTGCGTGTCACCTTGTCTTTTTGTTGATCCTACACCTCGAGAAGATATACCTAAGGTCACTCCACTTTCTATAAGGCTTTGAATAATCTTTCCTGATGGTGTGTCTAATATTTCAATAACACCATAAACACTGTCACCTTCCATTTTTGCCTCTCGAACAATATGAGATGCATTTTTTAATTCTACGACAGAACTGTCAGGATGATCACATTCACCAAGCGCTCTATTTTCTTGAATTAGCTTTTGGTAATTCATTATTTCCCTAGATAATATTGACTGCGGGTATATCCTTCCGTTCTGATTTAGTGTATTGGCTCTTTGTATGATTCCTTTCAACATTATTTTGCCGTATTTATCCTTTTGTTCTTTCAACACTTGTTTGTCATAAGAAAAAGGAGCCCACTCTGTTAATAGTTTCATTTTTTTACTCATTTTCTTTCCTTAGTAATTGGTCTTTTAAATTTGAAATAACTAAAAACTTTTTAATAATTTCATCATCAATGCTTTGTGTAGGTAAAGTATTAACATTTTCATAAACCATATCAATTTTTGATAGTAAAACTTGATTATCAGAATCTTTTCTAAAATTTTCTAATATTCCTATTGATTTAACTTTTAAGTTTTCTAAGAACACTCCCAATGCTTGTGGGTCATTATTATAAATTGCATAATTTCTTATGATATCTTTCTGTTCTGGTGATAAGCTTGAATTATACTTTTTATTAATTTTTTCAGATAAAACTTTAAAAACAAGATGATCAGACCTTTCATCTAAAACAATATCATTATTTCCAATTTTATTTTCTATTAAATGATCAACAACAGCTCTTTCAAATTCAACAACTTTTTTTAGATTAGAAAAATCACCTTTTCTCCACTCGTTAAAGAGTGTTTGTATTGTTGCATATGTCTTATAATCTTCAATCTTCCTGTGATAAAAACTAGATTCGTTCAATTCATAGTTTATATCTTTTATGAGTAACGATTTTTCTTTTTGAAGCTGCTTAGAATTAATTCGCTTAATCGCGTTCTTCGCTTCAGCAAGGATACCTGCCGCAACATGTGTTCCGCTAACAGTTGATTTTGCTAGAGCATTAAAAAGCCTAAATTCTTTATAGAGCTCTGTATCTTTTCTAAATCTTCGCTCTAAAATTTTAACAGCTTTTTTTGAATTAGCTAAATTATCATTGATGATATTTTCTGATATATACCTAAGTAGTTGTTCGTAAACGAGTCCTACATTTCTTTTTTTGTTGTGTTTAGTCATCTTTCTCCCCTGATGAATTATCGCTCTCAGAGATTACGCGAGGTTTTGAGTTAATGTGGTCATCCAATGAATTTAATGCTGACTTTATTCTTCCCGTCATAAATGCATTTTGTTGTATCTTATTATCTAAGTATTCATCTAAATTGAAATCCTCCCTATAATGTTCCTCATTAATATCAGGAGACTTCCAAGATTTCTTAATATCTGATAATTCTTTTTTCATTCCATAGGGATCTTTATCTTTTGTTGTATATGCAGCGTAATTTGTCGCTCCGGAGAGCCCTCTTTTTTCTTTAACTTGAGCTTTTCTATTTTTTTCTTTAACTTTGTGATGCGCTTCTTTTCTTTTTTTATCGTTAGTATCTTCTTCATCTTCATCTTCAATTAAGCTTTTTTGAATATTTTCATCCTCTGATAATAATGCTGTTATCTTTTTAACGACGTTATCAACTTTGATTGGTGCATCTTCATCATCTATATTTAACTCAGCTATCGGTTCAGCTTCTGCAGCCGGGGGAGCTTCCCCAGCCGGCTCAGTTTCGTCTCCAAATCCGCCAAAGTCTCCCATAGGTTCGGCCCCAGCACCTTCAGCTCCTGGATCAGCTTCAGGTTCTGGAGAATCTAATTGAACTGATTCAATTGTTAAATCTTGCAGCTTATCTTCTTTCAAGCCCCTCTGAATATTGCTTATTTCTTCATCTGTGAGTCTTAAGACGTTTTTCTGTATCCATCGTCTATCAACACCTCCAGGAAGTCCAGAAACAACTGTTGCCGTTTCAAATCTTGTCTTAATTAACTCTAGTTTTTGAAGTTGTGATATTGTTGAAGGTGTTGATAGATTCAATGTAAAATCTAACAAATCCTCACCCGAAAATCCATTGCAATATAGATGAATAATAGCTAATTTATTTAACTCTGCTAAAACAGTTCTTTGAACTCTTGCAATTGATCGCGCAAATCTTATATCCTGCTGGGATAAAGTAGCTTTGCTACCCAATCCTTCTTCGTATCCTAAGTAAGCTTTTGGAACCTTTAAAGCGGCAAATAATTTTTTCTGAATATACTCAACATCAGTTGTCTCACCTGATATCTGCTGCCCTTCAATTGGATCTATTTTTGTACCACTTTCTCCGCCTCTAACTGGGATAAAGTAGTCTTCATCAATTGACAGCGGGTTATATCTTAAATCAACACGGCCTGTGCTTCTATCAACAATCGATGATTTTTTCAAAGAAGCTTGAGCTTGTTCCATATAGTTAGGTATTTCCTCTGGCGGAACGTTACCTACATCAATATAAAATGCCCTTCTTGCAGGGGCTCTAACTATTCTAAATACCATCATTGCATCTTCTAAAAGAATTAATTGTCGCCAAATTCTACGTGCAGGTTCAAGTATTGATGATCCGTAAGGTAAAAAAGCATCATTGCCCAAGAGTCTCATATGTGATACTTGCCAATTTTCTAAAACTTGGTTTCCTTGTGTCACCCACCTAAATCTTACTGCCATGGGATCTTTTGGATCATACCCTTCTTCTCTTTCAATTTCTGATATTGGCAACGGATACGCGTTAATTACACCAAACTCAGGACTTATGTCGTTAAACAAAAAGAAATCACCGTATTTGACAAGATTTCTAGCCCAAGCAGTTAAATTGAATTCAATGTTTAAAGTATCATAAAACATTTCTTCTAGGAGTTTTCTTATTTGAGAATTCTCCGAGTATATGTGCAAAACTTTGCCTTGCTCATCAGCAGCAACAGTTTCTTCCGCGTAAATATCTAAAGCTCCTGCAATCTCAGGAGTGTATTCCATTTCTGAAAAATCACTATATCTTGCCATTCTATCATATGCGCCATAAGCACTCATTGCGGCACTATAAGCCTGACTTTGATTTCGTTTAAAAGCCTCAAAGGCTGACGCAGGTGTGTTTCCTTTATCAAAGTTTTTAATTTTTCTTTTAATGACAGGACCGCTTCTAAAAAGCTTTGTTAATCTTCTAAATAAATTTGCGGGACTTTCTTTTGCCATAATATCTCCTATTTAATTACCCAATAATACTCTTCAGCTATTTTATTTTTACTATTATTTATAGATTGTGGGCTTTTTGATTTTTTTTCTGAATTCTTAGATGAATAATCAGTTTTACTTTCAACGTTATTGTAATTACCCTCTGTATACTCATTTGTTCTTATTGACATAGCAGAAAGCATGGCATTGTTTAGTGCTCTTGAATCCTTGCTGTAATCTGATGATGCATCATACAACCACGTTCCAATTGCTAAACTCATAACCAAGTCATCGTGAAAACCTCTTTTTGCCTGTGCTCGGCCGGTGTTCCATGTAAATGTCTTTAATTCTTGATAAGTTCTAGACGATCTAGATATTAACTGCTTATTTCTAAGAATTTCTTCTAACTTTCCGAGTATCATACTTCTGGTTTTTCCATTTGTAGTAAAACCAGCAATATCAGCACTAGCTTTCGGTATGTAACCTCCAATATAAGTTCCTTTTCTTTTTCTATAATAGAGTCTAGGGTACTGCATTTCTTGCAACTTTAATATTGTCGCATAACCAAAAGAATTATTTTCCGGGCACAATAAAGCCTTATTGTACTTCAAACCCCACTTGTTCAACAACTCAGCAAAATTATCCGGCCTTATTTTACCTTTATATTCAACAACAACCTCACCTGCCTCTACATCAATGATGTGAAATGTTGAGTAATCCTTAGCATCCCCTCTAGCGACATCAGCAGACATTATATATTCCTTTTCTGACAAAGGGTGTTGCCATATCCACACATTTCTGTCTTCTCCCTCTCTGGCAACTGGATCAGCAACACAATTTCTAATCCATTCTAAATCTTCACCACCTAAAAATGTATCTCCTGACGTTGTAAAGTCACATAGATATTCTTGAGCAATTTGTCGTTTAGACATGTTAGATGTAACTTGTTCAAACCATTCTTGATCGCACTCTGGGTGGACTGTCCAGGGTAGTTTTATTGGGTTGAATTCATTCAAATTAGATTCAGCCTCAGTGTATAATTTATAGTATTGTCCCCCTACTCCGTTTGGTGTTGATAATAAGATAACCCGGCCACCTGTTGAAATTGTAGGATAGATACCCGTCCAAATGGTGTCAAAGTTTCTTACAAATGCAGCCTCGTCTACAATTAAAAGTGATAATGATTCAGATCTACCAGCATCTTCTGAAGTGGGAATTGCCTTTATTGAAGATCCATGGCTAAACTGTATTTGCTGCTTATTGTTAGATACGATTTCTGGTAAAAGTAGCCAATTAGGTAAAGACTTGATCATGGTCTTTACTTTTGAAATAAAATTTTGTGCAACTGCTAATTTAGTTGCAATAATTAAAATATTTTTTTCACGTTGAAAAATTGCTAGCCAAACTGAATAAGCTGATACTAAAGTTGATAGACCTAGTTGCCTAGACTTTAATACAATATTAAATCGATGATTTAAAAAATCTTCGACACAATCATCCTGAAAAGGGAAGGTGTTGAATGGTATCAGACCCTTAACAGGATGTTGTATCTTTAAGTAAGTATTAAAAAAATAGCTAGGATCTTTACCGCATTTAATAATCTCGCTTACTTGTTTTTGCTTGCTAATCTTTGCCATTAACCAATCTCAAATTTTATCGTTCTTCTCACGTAAGATGATCTAGTTGCAGCGTAATGATTAATTATTTCTACATTTGTATCTTCACTGTTCTTTATTTGCTTGCACTTAAGTGCTCGACCAGCAGCGCTTTTAAATTCTTTTTTGATACCAGTTATCTTCTTCTTGATTAACTGATCATGATCATTTTCAACTGCTGCGATTTGCTTATGTTGCCGACCCGGATCTAATAAATTTACTATGCACAAAGCAGTTACTATCATTATTTCTCCCTGCAATGATATCTTAACAACAGAAGTGTTATTATCTGCTGCTGTCGATGCTCCACCCCAGCTATCATTAATGATTTGGCCAAGTACATTAACTTCATTAAAATTCAAACCCATGACTATTCTCCTAAATATTTTTTTACATCTATACTAAGTATTCTCTTCTGCTGTTTATATCTTTTAAGAGTTTCCTTATCAGGTCTCCACCCGTTTTTCCAAGATTCTCGACGCATCTGCCCGAACGTAAGCCAACAATCATCACAACAATTATTAACTTTAACACTCTCGACATCAGCAGATGTCACTAAAACATACGTACAGACTGGACACCACATCTTAATTTTCTTTTTATTTCCTGGTGTATCATCTATAAATATAACGTTAGGGTTGATAGACATATGAATCTTTACCTCTTTTTAATATTTCTAAATTATTATCAACACAATCTTTGATAGCATCAACATGTGAAATAACAATAATGTTTTTAAACCATTTTTTTAGAGAGACAAGCAATCGATTGCAAGCCTCTAAATTTGTCTCATCGAGACTACCAAATCCTTCATCAATCATCAACATTGTTGTTTTTGATAATGTAGAAACATTAATTAAAGCGACTCTAATCGCAAGTGATGCCATCATTTTTTCCATACCAGATGCTAGCTCAATAATACGCTTTGAATCTCCATAGTTAATATAAACATCTAGAGAATTTGTTTCTAAATCAGATTCAATCTCAACAGTAAATGGCACAACGCCTGATAATATTTTTTGAATTTCAACATTGATTGATGGTAGCATCTTATTTATAATGTGAAGTGGAATTCCTTTTTTGGACACAGCTGTGCTAAATATATCATAACATCTATTCTTTTCTTTTAATTTTAAATAAAGTTTTTTATCCCGTTTCATCCCCTTGATATCAGCTTTTTTCTCCGCCAGCTTGTTAATTATTTTTTCTTTTTGAAATTCTAACTCTTTTAATTTTTTAATTTTTTGATCACAAAGATTAGACAGTTCTAAATCATTTTCATTGTTTTGATTTTTATATATTGTTTCTAAACGCTCATGATCATTTTGCTTCTTTGTTAAAGCCCCAATATGCCATTTCATATTTTCTTGCAATTTGGCTAATTCTAAATTAAGCGAAGATGTTTGATTGACTAAATTACTTTTGCGCTCAACCATTTTTTCATATTTGCTAATTCTGTCCTCTAATTCACTATCTTTAACTTTGTTATAAAGAGTTCTTAAGTCTCTTAAGTTTGTATTTAAGCTTATTAAATTTGCTTCTTGATTTACTAATAGCTTCTTATTTTTGTGTGAATCTTTAATAAACTTGCAAGTGGGAAATTGATCCCCACAAGGAACTTGATCTAAGATTGCTACAGACTTTTTACTTTGCTTAATATCCCTCTTAAGTAAATCAATTTTGTGCTTCATGTCTTTTAATGAAAGTTCTAAGTTTATTTGAGTTTGTCTTTTCTCCTTCATTGTGTTAATATCATAGTTATCTAAAAATAAATTTAAATTTTCTAATTTTTCTTTTCTAACTTGAATAGTATCAGTCAACTCATCAATTCTATCTTCATCTTTTTGTATTAGTATTTCTAAGGACAAACACTGATTGTAAGCTTTGTCAACATCAGACTTTAATATAAAAGAATCATTAGATGATCTAAGATCATCTTTCAACGTGTCAATTTCATCTTTTAAAACAATCATTTGCTTTTTAATATCTCCAATTTTTTTTGTTTTCTCTTTGATATTAATTGATGATTCTTCTATTCGCAAGTCCCAGTTATTATCTCCAAGAGATCTAAACTGGGACCTTACCTCTTGTGCATCTTTTCTAACCGATTCGTATAATTTATCAAAAACCTCTAAATCTAAAAAATTTGTCAATATTTGCTTTCTAGCCGTTGCTTTTTCTTTTATAAAAGCATTCATCTCGCCTTGAGACGCTAATGACGTTAGCAGAAAATCATCTGAATTTCCAATTAGATTTCTTATAATTTTTTCTGTCTCTCTTCTCTGCTCCTCAGTTAAATCTTCCAATTCATTTCCGTCTTTATCGACCTTATAAAAACTAAGACTGGTTGGTGCCCAAACACCTCCTTTTGTATTTTTCTTAATTGACTTTCGATCTATTCGATATCGCTGTCCGTTTATAGTGATTGTTAAAGATGCATTACACATATTTTTTCTTGTATTAATGACATGTAAGTTCTTAATCGTACCTCGATCAGTTGAATTAAATAAACCGTACACGATCGATCCGATTATAGAAGACTTTCCTCTTGCATTTGTCCCAAAAATGCCTGTTATACCCGGCAATTTATCAAAATTAATTAAATTTGATCCTCCGTAAGAAAATAAATTATCAAACTCAATCTTATTAATCTCCCATTGTATGTTTCTGAGTGTTTCATCTTTACCCGATAATCGATCAACATACAATTCAATCATTGTATCTAATGATTTCCACGTATCATCCGTCATATTGCTTTCTTTGTAAAAGTCTCTAAACATTTTCTTGTGTGTGCTTGGATCACGTAAATTATTTTGATTTAATGTCCCGTTAGAAACCATTACTTTTCTTGGATCAAAAACTGACTCTGATTTAAATACAACTTCTTTAGCATTGTTATATTTTATTAATTCGCCTTGCAATCTTTTGCACTCAACATGAGTCACAGATGAATCTGTGCGTACTCTAAATCGCACGCCCTTAGGATATAGGTTGCACTTATCTAAAGTCTGCTGAACGCTTCCCTGCCAAGCAACAGTAATGAAAGGGTGGCTATGCCTGACCTCATGAAATTCTACATCAAAATCGTCAGCAGATCTAATATCCCAAAGTAAAAAACCCTTGTCCCCGCTCTCACCATAATTTTGTTGTATCGTGCTACCACAATAAGCAATGGTGTTGCTTTCATTTAGAAATTGACGCTTGTGTATGTCTCCAAACATTCCAAATTCAAAATTTTCAAATGTCTTGAGATTAATTTCTCCTTCAAGTTGCCAATCTGTATCTGTCAAAGATCCTCTAACAGCACCATGATAACAAGCAATATTGATATCACCTTCGACAGGAATGACTTTATTAAAGTTTTCTTCATCAAAGCAAGAAAAGACACACCAGTTAAAACCTGATGTGCCAATCGGATAAACTCCTGATTTCTTATACAAGTAGATATTTGGATTATCTAAAAGTGTGATAATTGGACTAATGGCATCTTGTCTATCCTTATTTAAGATAAGACCATCATGATTACCTAGAATAACATGGGTTGGAGCTATTTTAGCCAGCCCACTAAACCACCAGCGCAGGTTGTCAATCAACTCCGGAGAGATTCCTTGTGTTTTACTGTGAACAATATCTCCCCCGATGTATATTATATCGGGTTTTAACTGCCTGCACTGTCTAAAGAAGTCTTCAAATGATTCACGATATTCCTTGTGTCTTGACAATCCACGCCAGTGAACGTCAGCTATATGTGCTATTCGCATAATGCCTCGTTTGATAGTTGCATTATTAATAATACAGCATCAACTGAATATATACAAATTTCTTTTTAATCCATTTGAACAACGACGTCTGTATTGTCAGGTGTAAAAAACAGCTTATAATTAGGTAGAACTACCCAACACCTTCTCTTCTTGCATGGTAGTGGTTTGCTAGCGCAACCATCAGTTAAAACAATGTAGCCATCGTATACATCTTTGCTATCTCTAAAGTGATTTTCAACACAATTAAAACAAGTACCACCCGATACTGTTCTTTCAATCTGGACATTCTTTTTGCCCTTCTTCCAAGTTTTCTTAGACTTTTCATCAACTCGGGTATCAAAATTATAAAATGTAAAAGTCGTTGACTTGGCCAGACCGGTCAGCGCACCTGTGAAAGCAGTGATATCCTTATCAGAAATACTTCCTGATTGATCAATATAAACTGCAAGATTTGCTGTATGTCCAATTTTCTTACCTGGATGAATATAGGGATATTTTCTATTAATCCTTCTATGGGTTGAAGCCTTCTTAGCACGCTGACGCATTCCAATAAAGCTATTTAGAACAACTTTCCAATTAACCTTGTTTTCATAAATTTTTCTTATCTGTCGACGGACACTCTGACTAACTGATCCCCACGTGTCACTTGCATCTGCTTCTTTTGTCGCTTTCCCTACAATGTCTTTTAGTTCACCCTCTAGTTTAGCTCTTTCTTCATCTGTCAAATCACCCCAACCATCATGATCATCGAAGCCTACAACGTATTCTTTAGGAAGCTTATCAAACGCAGACTGCAGTTCTTCATCCTCCATAAGCCTTTTCATGTACCACTCTGACGTTTTATTTTTGGGGAAAGATACAACTAGATCAGACAATCTTTTCCATGCAGCCAACTGATTTGGATCTGTAATATTGTTCATACCTTTAAAAGCTTTCCCAGGAATCAATCCTCCGTCAGGTAATTCACTTTCCGGAATAATTGAATTAATTGCCAAATCTGTTGCGATATTCCACATTTGATGAGGCTTCTGTTTTCTTGCTGTGCAATGCTTAAAAATCAGATGGTAACATTCATGTTTAAGAAGCCCTAGAAGTTTTTTAGAATCTAATCCAGCCAAAAACTTAGGATTCCAGTACAGTGTTAAAGAACCATCTTGAACAGATACTCCTGCTGTGGGAATCTCCTCTGTTCTTACCCGCTTAATCCTGCGTAACATCGAACTAAAAAATGGTTCATTATGAATAAGATTAATCATATGATAATCTAATCTAAATTTTTTAATTTGTTCAGGTGTCGCTTCGTCGAAAATATAATCTGATTTTTGAACTTTTTCTTCTTTGCTCATAACTTTCTCCTATTTATAATTTTATTATAATTATACAATTTGTTATTTGCATGAATTGTTTATCTATTTAAATCATTTGAAGCATTCACCAAATCAACAATTTCACGTCCAATCAGTTTATGAACACGCATAACAGTGTCCAGATTGCCGCAATCCATCATCTTGTTGAAAAAACTTACTTGCATTTCTCCAGAAAAGTTTCTAACAAAATCACAGGCATTATGTGCCTGATCAACAGTCCAAACATCATTGGTTTTAGCATGATACTCAAGCTTTTCAATCAAATCATTCACCTTATCATTTGTCAATCCCATCAATGCAGGCTTCTTCTCTGCGTAATTGATTAAGATATCATCAGCAGAGAACTGATAGTCGTACTTTTTAATAAAAGAAGAAAAAGCGCTAGAGGGTTCAATACCTACAAAACCCAAACACAGACTATAGAAACCTTCCGGGACTTCTCCACCACAAAATTTGCTAGGATCCCAACCACAGTGCTTCAAGCTTCTTGCTAGACGATGCCAACTAGCAGGATTCGGATATACTTTACCCGGTTCAAATTCCGTTGTATGATTAAGTTGCTGCGGGTTGTTATCAATAAAATCAACAATAACCGAATCAATATCATCACGGTGTCGAGCCCAGTTAACCCAATCATCAACAGTTGGTTCAAGCTTAACAGCCCAAAAACGACGAAGCAAAGCTGGGCCCATATCATTAACCTGATAGTTAGATCCTTCATTAATTGCCGCATAAATCCGAGTTTCAGGGTGCAATTTAACACCATTGATTTCACGATCCAAGACAAGCTGGAATGCACATTGCTGGACTTCAACTGTTGCTCTATTAATCTCATCCAAGAAAAGACAAACTGGTTCACGAGATGCTTTCATGATCCAATCAACAGGAATGAATTTAGTTGTTCCATCTGCAAGTGATGGCAAGCCAATAATATCGCCCTCAGTCATCTGAGAAAGCCTTCTATCAATAACAGGCAATCCTAAGTCTGCACCAATCTGGTGAAACAAGTCAGATTTTCCAATTCCTGTACCTCCGCTTACGAGAACAGAAATATTCGATGGTAGTTTTGGTACGATTGTTGTAAAGGTTTTGATATCCATATTGGACTCCTATTGTTGTTTTAAATTTTAAATTTTTAATATGTTATTATTATAATGAGATTTTGAAAATTTTGCATGAGTTTTAGCAATCTTTAACACCTTGCAATAATTTTAAACGCTTAGGGGAAATTTTGAAATTAGAATGATTTGGGGTCATCATAATCACGTACTCTTCTTCTTGATTGTTATAATTAATTTTTGCTTTCTTGTGCAAGATAATCCCAACAACTGTTTGCTGGCCTTTATTCTTTTTCTTAATCATTACTAGATCTCCCGGAGCAATACTCCAGGTGATTTTAGATCTTTTTGTTTCACCAGTCTGCTGCTGACGTCTTATCTTGCGCTTTAAATTTTGTTTTTCTTTTGTCGTCGACTGCGCAAGTTGACCGCCACCACGCTTTATACTCTTTTTCAACTCTTTTTTAATATTTTTTGGAATTAATCTTTTTGGCATAGCAAAAAACCTCCTTTGTTACATTATAAATTATAACATAGGTAATTTACATTTGCACGCTTTTAAAAATACTTATTTTTGTACTTTTAATTTAAGCATTGAAGGGAGTAATTGTGCTGCCAAGTATGCTATTTCTGGCCCAGACCATCTATCATGTGGAACTCCGCTAGTCGCGAACCTTGCTGCCTGTTGTCCTGTAACTGCAGTTGATGATTCAACTGCTTTAAAGATGGGTTTAGTAGCAGGCATTTCAGCTAATTCACCGAGCGTGATACCTTCAACCTGTATGTCTTGATTGTCAAACCTTATGGTTTTGACGGAGTTGTAGTTAGCCTCAGTACCCCTTGCAGTTGTTAATGGTTTCGACGTACCTAGCTTAACAGAAAGCTTAACAATAGTACCCGTACCGCCAGGATCGTCGACATTATCAAAATCAAAATTCAAAGTATAGTCACGAGTGCCAAAATTCATCCTATTATTAACTTCGTGAGAAGCAGTATAATTTGAAGAGTTGACCTTAGAATTTTCTGAGGTGGCAATTACATGAGGCCATAGCCTACCATCGTTATCAGCTTCAAGAATCGGTCGAAGCTTGGTTCTTAAATCTCTAAAAACTGTTTTCAAAGAAGCCATCTTCTCTTCTGTAGCTTTTTCATCTGTTGTCTTTAACTCGTCTTCTGTTTGGTCAGAAGTAGACGCCTCAATTTTATTGTCTTTTTGCTTTTCTAAGAAATCAATAAGCCCATCGACGTTGGGTGTGTATCCAGCTGTTTTAGCATACTCAGCCCAAGATTTCTTCATTGCTGCTTTAACATCGTCGCCTTTATCTGTTAAACTGTCTATAAAAGCGTTGTATCCACTTGTCGTACCTTTACCCCAAATTCCGTCCGTTTCAAGCTGTGGGTTATTGTCATTAAGATAATTCAGCAACTCTTGAACTTTTTTAGTTTTTGAGTTGCCAGCTCTAGTTTTCGGCTTTTTCGATGCTTTTTTAGCTGAACCCTTGCCATCACCTTCACCTTCGATTTTATCAACTACTTTTTCTACTTCTTCTTTTTCTTTTTTGGAATCAGGCTGGATACCATCTGCGATTGCTAAAAACGTATTTTTAATATTTGCTATATCTTCCTTAGTTATTGATGTCCCCTCATACCTATCAGCTGCTGCAGCTGCAGCTTTAAACTGCTGAGTAGCACGTTCTATATTACCATCTTGGAGCGCTGAAAATCCAGATTTTTGGCTTTGATTAATCGTAACAGCTTCTAAACCATCTTTGTCCATTTCAACTATTTTGCCTACTAAAGAAGTAAGCAAAGTTCGGACGTCTTCAACGCCAAGCGCTTCATTTAATAACTCTGTTCTTATAATTTCTCTTATTTTTTTCTTATCAAGGCGCAATTTAGACTCAGTTGTATTTCCTGCAGCTTCTGCTGCATCGCTTCTCGCTGAATCATACTTTAATACATTTCCGTCAACCCAAACGTGCTGAAGTACTCCATCTCCAGTAGAAGTATCAATTAAAAGTTCTCGTGTTTCGCAATTGTAGTAATATGCATCTGCACTAAAGACCATCCCGCTATGAGCATCTGGGCCACCGGAAGCTTCCCTCTGTGCCTCTTGTGATCCAAATCCCTTCACATCGCCAATGGATATATAGTGACCAATCTGAGTGAAATCGTCAAATGTTTCCCCCGGGTTGTACTTTTTAAATTCTTTCATATCGTAGACCAAATCAATCGTCAAACCATCTCCTGCTAGCAGAGCACCCAGGTTAATATCTTGAGCGCCTTCAAGAGGTTTTCTTCTCGTATACCACTGACAATCATTAACGTCTTCTTTTTTAGAAGGGACTACTTCTCCCCCACCTTCACCTAACTTTTCTATCATTGCTAATAAAAAGTCTCTAGCGCCGCAAGGATTTCCTTCGAATCCTATCATCGGACCACCACTTGGCCAAGTTTTTAAAACTGCACTAATAATTGTGTCATCAACAACTACACCGTTATATTCGTCTCCCGGTCGAAAGTAAGTTTTAATAACGTGATTCCAACTAGTTGTTGTTAAACTACCCCACTTTCCATCAATTACTAAGTCAGTAAGTTCTACAGCAATTTCATTAAGAGATTCTTGTATTTCTTTAACACAAGCTACAGTGTTGCCTCCGCCTCCCGTACCTTTACCTTTCTTGCTAGCAACCTTCCCGGACTTTTGACCAAAGTCACCTGATCCTAACATTTTGCATATGTCTTCTAACTTATCAATAATATATTGCTCGACGTTAAGCGGTTGTTCATCAGGCGTCTTTGGATTTTCAAGAAATACTGATGCTGCGCAAAAAGCGTCTGCGGCTTTAGGGTAATTTTTTTCTAATGTAAGTGTTAATCCATTTTTAATAAATCTTTTAACTTGACCGATTGTTACTTTCTGCTCTCTTCGCCCACGAATTCTTTTTATAAACCTTACACCCTTGTGACGATTTTCAAATTTTTCTATGCCTGGTATGACTTCATTAACCATTTCAACAATTAATTGATAAATAGCATCATTGGAATAATCAGGAGCTAACATACTAGAAAGATCAACCCCAGCATCATCTCGTTCAAAGCGATCAGCATCTCTTGCTGCCCTTCTTTCAGCCCGATAGCTCTGCCTTACTGCTCTTTTTTCAGCTCGCGTATCTGCCTGTTGAACGTCAGAACGCTTTTCTTGTCTTCTCTCTCTTCTTTTTTGACGTCTTTGTTGACGACGAGCTCTATCTTCTGGAGCCTCTTTTAAATATTTTTTTTCAATTTTTGATTTAATAATTGCTTTGAGCAATTCTTCATTAATTAGCATTATAACCTCACTACAATCTTATCCTATATATATCTATCAATTTCTCATTTGATAATCAACAATTTTATCAATATAATCGTCACCAATCATATCGTTAAGATTTGCTAAGTCAAAATTTAAGTCAGCAGCCAAAATTAACCTTCCGCTTCTTCCATTGCCGTCGCTAAACGGGTGAATACACTCGTATAAAACATGTCTAGAAAATGGATCAATTGACTTAGTTTTTTCACACCAAAGATTTAATTCACCCAGTATATCATTCGGGTGTGTATACTTATGCCCAGTTGTTCTAGCATAGTGCTCAAAAGGTCGGTATACACCAGGCTCTCCCCTTTCAAGTACATCAGCACCCATAGCAGCATGCAATGTCTGCACTTTTACAGGGTCATCTATTAATCTTAACAAACTAGCAGTTTCAAGACCAGACAGGTGTGACCTGATGTATTTATTATCTGTACAATACTCGACAGGTAGGCCATGCATAAATGATTTAGCAGCTTCATAGGCATCACTAATCGGAAAATGATATCTTTCTATAGCATTCGACCTTATAATAAATTCACACAACTCGTCTGTGTAAGTTGTACCTAACGACTTTGTGTCATGATTTGAAGCTGCTTCCCTTAATAAATTTCTTGCAATTTTTCTGTTTTCTCTAGTCATAACTGCTTCCTTTACATTTTGATTACTATCAGATTCTCCCCCATTTAAATATTTTTTACCTATAAATTCCCCAATAAAACGACCATAACTTACATCAGAGGGGTAATGCTTCCCTAAATCAATTCGGGATTGACCAATTTGTTCAGCTAAAGATCGAAGTCTCATTTCATGTTCAGGGTGCATTGCAGCAATTATTACGCAATTAAAAAAAGCGTGTGCTGTATGACCGCTTGGATAAGAAGGAGATTTGTTACTTGTTATTCTTTCGTGCGGGAAAGAATCATTCATCTGCTGCATAAATTTTTTAGGTCTGGGCCTATTGTACTTAAATTTCAAAGTCAAAATAAGGCTAGAAAGTTCATCATTTAAATCATATAACTTGTCAAAATCTAAATCCAGGTTATTTTTTTGACAATAGTCTTTTAAAATATCATAAGGTTTTTTGTCAGATAATTCTAAAAAATGTCTACTATTAATAGGTGAAATGAAATACTTTTGTAATAAATCTAAATCTTCACTAAATTCTTTTGTTCCAAACATTGGAAAATCTAGAACAGGAATATTAGAGATATTAACAGGAATACTATTCCATCTTTTTGACATGTCAGAGATATCTTCCAAACTTGGTAGACAATGTATCTCTATGCTATTTTCATCATCAAACAAGTTGTTAATAGGAATTGGCACAATTCTTCCTTAAATTTTATTATTAAATATTATCCGATCTAATCATCCCTATAAGATCATCAATATCTAGATTATCGTGATGCTGCATTTCATCATAATCTAAAGAATGATAAACGCTACCCATCATCTGTGATATCTGGGCTATTTTAGACTCCTGCCAGTCATCGAGCTGCTCATTTTCTTCAACCATATCAAGTAATTCTACCGCATATTTAGCAATTTTATATAATTGTGGTCGTGCCATGTAACTGCTAGATTTGTGATGTTGATCGTCTGCTACAAGCCCAGCAGAAAATGCTTGACTTGGTGTTATGTTCGTATCGTCTAAGTCAGAAAAATCGCCAATTGGTGTGACATACATACTTTCATCATCATGATCAGAGCCTCCGCAACCACAGTTTTCATGCATTCCATGTTTCTTAGTGTGAACATCGGTGTTATATGGATAACTATGCTTTCTTCTTTTTTCTGCACAATCTGCACACTCGTGATCATCGTGATCATCCCCAAAAGGGTAAAGCGCGGATAGATCATCAGCTCTAGATGTTTTAAAAGTTGTAACATCAGAGTCATAATCACCTGGGATGTCACGAGTCATAAAAAGTGCATCCTCATCCATTAATTTTTTAATTTCAAGTTGAATTATTTTCTTTAAATCTTTTCTATTGAAGCGAGCCATTAATATCTCCTAGAGCTAAAAAATAGAGCCGCTGCTTATTGTGCCAATTAAATGTTGCAAGCGACTTTCTCTTGAATAAATAGGAGCCTCTTTGGATTTTTGCCCTACTATTTCTCTTGACATGCTTCCAACATCATGATAGCCTGTTGTATCTAATATTCTAACTTGAACTCCGTATGATGCTAAATCGCTTGCGATCTTATAAGATTTATCGATCATATCAGAATCTAGCCCTAACAACACGGGTGTTTGATTCTCTACAATCTTCTGGAATAAGTGGTGGTCACTTCTTAAACTACTGCCTAATAAACACGTAGTATTCTTTTGACACTTAATCATGTCAAAAACGCCCTCAACAATCATTAATTCTTTTTTAAAATTTAATCTTATTTCATCAAATATTATTTTTGTCTTATCAGCTTTGCAATTTTGATATTTGATAAATGCGTCCTCATCGATTGATCTAGAAACATAAAACGTTAGGTTTTGGTTTATATCAAAAGAAGGAAAAATAACTCTCCGTGACCAACGTCGTCCAACGAATGTACCAATTTTATGATACCACATTAACTCTTCGGTTATACCTCTACTTTTTAAATACTTGATGCAATCTCTAATGTCAGGATCATAGACTTTATCAATAGAAGCAAACATTTTAAATTCAGAAGGAAATTTCAAAACTTCTTTTACTAATATTTCTTCTTTCTTTCCTAAATTAATTCCGAATAATTCTTTAAATTTTTGAGCGTGGTGCTTTGAAACAAATTCTTTTATAATATAATAAGGCGTCCTACCCTTAATATTACAAACCCAGCAATGACATGCCCAAGTATCTAAATTAATACTTAATTTTTTCTTGTTTGTTCCCTTTCCGCAGCTAGGGCATTGGTAACTTACGTTAACCCCATCTCTAGCTAGAGCGTAATCTTCTCCAAAGCAAGTTGATAAAAAATCAATTTTTTGTGTAACAGTTTGCATAAAATTATAATACACAAAAAAAATTAAATTTTCATTTTAAAATGAGCTTTTCCTATAATATAAGCATCAGCCACATCATATGCCTCGTTGCAGAGCCTTATTGTTCCTTTATTGGGACCGCTTTTTAAGGTTTTCATTGGCCATTGAATTTTTTTTGTGTCCTTTGTATTTTCAGCCTTCACCCATTCCCAAACCTGCTCTTTTGTTTTCTTTTTTGACTTTCTGTCAATTTTCAAACCAACGGTTTTTCTAGCAGTATTTACATTAATAGACTCAACTTCTAAATTACAAACATCATGACATATCCACCTAACGACACCATTAAACTGTGCTAGAGTCATAAGTGTCTTTGCTGATGATAGCCCAGGACGAAAAGCTTGCAAATTTTCTTCAACAACAACCTTTTCAAATGAGTGCAGTATCATTAAATTAAGCAGCTCTGCTTTAACTCTGCCAGCTTTTTCATACATGCCTTTATGTTTGCCAAGATCAATGTATCCTGACCCTCTAAGGACATTCTCGTCAAACACACACCAACCAGTGCAAGAAGTCGAGATATCAAGTGCAAGTATCATTAAAAGTCCATCTTAATTTTAAACATAAACTCATCAGTGCTTCTTTTAACAACAGGCTGCGCTAAATTTGCTTTCATAATGACATTTAAATTTTCGTCATGTATGTTAACACCCGTTATATAAACCAGATCGTTCCCTAAATCAGACTCATTCAAAGATGCAGATACTGGTTTAAATGAAGCATTTGAAGATGAATTAAACATATCACGACTAGCCGGAACGTTAATAGTTAATATTTGTGCTGTGTGCTCACCATTAAATTTTAATTCATGACCACCTTTTCCAAAGCAAGGGGGGTGTGGTGACTTAACAAAACAGATTCCTTCATCATAAAATATATTACCAACAGAAGCCCAGGTTGCATGTTTTGTTTCAGCATCTGCCCTGTATAAACTTCCCCTTAGATCATCTTTAAATTTAAGACTTATTTTTTCATTTGATCCCGTCACTTTTAAATCCTTAATTTGAAAAGTTCCTGGGTGAATTTGTTCTCCATAGTAAGTGCTAGGTATACTAAACATAGAAACATCATTTGAATCTACGTCTTGTGTGATATAGCTTATGAAAAAGTTTCGTCTTAAAGAATCAAAATACTTAGGGTCACCTATAGCATATAATCCTGCGCCATCTCCGATTACGCTGCTACCAGAATGAATGATATTTCTTAAAGAAATTATACCGTAGTCTGTCCCCCCGAAATCCGACTTGTATCTGTCAGAAAATTTATTCTGGCTATCTTCTTCTTTTTTCAAGAAAAAGTAGTTTGGTGAGTACAATCCATTATCGTTCGGCAATATCATTAAGTTTCTTTTCTTAATACTCCCTTGAGAATAACTATAAGCAGCTGTATTTGTGACTGTACCTAACGCGTTAGCTTTAATTAAAGAACCAGATAAATTATATAAGCGAGGAGATTCGTATCCATTTCTTGCCATGGGAAAATAAGCTTCAGAGTTATCCGGAACTGTATCAACAGCTGCGAAATTTTTAACAAAGTTTTCTAAGTTTATGTATTTACCTCCCGACCCTAAAGAAAAGCAAGGATTAAAGGGTGTAGACATTCCAAAATATCGATTATTTAGTGCGAATCTAGAGCTGACTGTGTCTATTGTTGCTACTGATGATGTCAAAAACGGAGACAGCAGCCTGCGACCGTTATCAGTTGTCCCAATACCGTCATAATTATTTCCACCTCTAATAAATCTAGAAAATGCTACTGGTACATGAAAAACAACATCATCTGTTTCATAATCTTGCAACCCTTTGTCTCTAATTTGAGCTTCTCTATAATCAGTCAAGCACTGAGAGAATCCTCTCAATTCGTGTATTTCAGCATTTAATGGATGACTTTTAACCTTATTAAACCTTGGATTCAGTCTATCTAATCCTCCTGCAAAATTTAATGCGGCAACATTTGCTAAATTTTCTATTATTGCTGTATTACCACCCTGTCCTTTTGATACCTGTGTTAACGTTATTGATTGATTTCCATTTGCTGCTCCAGGAACAGCTGATACAGTTATTTTTCCATTATGACCATTTTCATGTTCAATGGCAGCCTTTAGTTGTACAAGAAAAGTATTTTGGGTTGCAGATGATAAATTAATACTAACTGCTATACCACCATCTTCATCAGCCCCGGCGGTTCCTGCTCCCGTATCTGTATTTGATGCATCACTTAATACAGTTCCTGTAGCAGTTGATCCATCGCTAGCAGCATTTGTCAAAACGTAACGCCTTGTTGTGCCATCTGTAGATGTCAAAGTAATATGCTGCTTTTCAGTCATTCCGCTTGCTGCATCACCGTCTGTAACAGTAACAGTCGCAGTTGCAGCTACTTCTGTTAAAGCCACGCCATGTTGTTCGTGATTAACAGTGCTGTCTAGTTTCGCATCTTCTGGATTGAAGAACTTATTAATTTCTGTCGAAACTCCATCATAAAAATTTCCTATAAATAGTTTGTCTTTAGACAGTAAACCATTTTCTTCTCCAAAGGAAGCACTAGGTATGTAAAAATGCTTAGTCTTATCATCAACCTTTAAACTGCCAGAACTATTATTGTAATTAGGTGACCATTTAACACTAACGTAATGCCAATTATTTCTCTTTAAAGAATTATCATCAGACAAATATATCAAATCCTTAGGATACGTGAGTGATGCATTGCCGTTATTGCTATTGACAGAACTAACATCAACCTCAGAAGGTAAAATATCAGCTGATTGACTCAACTGTAACATTATTCTATAACCATCTACATAACCGTTTTTATCAGTTGAAGACCCACTGACAAGTGAAAGTGCCATGGAAGAACTTATGTGCATTATTGTGCCTGTCTTAAATTCTCCCCCTGGCGCATCGTTGGTATATCTTGGATTGATCCAAAAAGAAAAAGTAAAGTCACTAAAAGAATCATCATCACTATCATACTTTGGAAAAAATGACGAAGAATAAACTAAACATGCATCTTCTGGATAATCATCTGTATGTAGAAAATTTAAAGTATTATAATTATGATAAGTAAAATCACAATTGTTATATTTTCCAGCATATGATGGCATCAAAACATTTGTTATCTGTTTTTTTGAACCAGCTTGTCTTAAGAGATTCCTAGCTGAATTTGGCGCGTTAGTATGTAAACCTAGTACATTAAACTCGTTAAGTTCGTCTCGATAATCCATGTAAAAAAAAGCGTTAACAGGACTAGCTAATCCAGGATTGTTGTTTAAAACAAATGTCTCTACGGTAAGTAAGTTTTCAGCATAAGAGGGCCATGTTTCGTAAAGTGGATCTGATGGAATTGCCATCTGTTTAAATACAAAAGGATCTACTCTTTGATTAGAAGTTTCGAACGAAAAAATAGCTCCGGGCCAACGATAGACGTTACCTGCATCAACAGTAGATCTATTAACAAGATCTGCTCCATAGATACCGTAGCTAGCAGAAATATTCATAACTTTCAAATCACGTTTAGCTCTAGCAGCAGGATCATTGACACTATTGACATGATCCAGAAGTGTGAAGAGAAGATCAATAGAAGCTTCAGTGCTGATTCCTTGGTCTTCCAGGTTGTATCCGGTATCATGCTCTCTAAAAAAATTCCGCATATCAACACCGGAATGGCCAGCACTGAAATTGACGTCGTCTCTAGGCATAAAATCCTTAGTGTCGCCTCTAATTCTTTTGCTAGGTCTAGAGGCAACTGTCAAGTTACCCGTAATACCTGAAGACTGTGATACGTAAGTTTGCTCTTTTCTAAATGTAGCAGATGATTTTTCAAAGAGAATATTATTAAGTCTTATAAAAGACATAAAAGTCTCCCCTAAAAGTCAAGCCTTACTCTGAACGTAATATCCTTTTCTTCGTTTTTCTCTACAGGTCGTGATAGTTTTGCAACAGCCATAATTTCATCCCTTGCGTTATGTAACGCAATTGTCGTAACAAAAGAAAATGGTTTTTGACTATTTTCCTGATTTATATCAATAACATTTATGCGTCCATCAGAGTCTGTATATGTTGGATTTGATGAATAATTAAATTCATCAGGTCCAGCTCGACAAAAGAAAAGTGTTGAATTAATGACTGTTTCGTTCTGGAATGTTGCGACTACAGATGAATCGCTTCCAAATCTACACGATCCGATGTGTTCTATAATTTCATCTATAGATCCGGATACCATAAAGTCTGGTATGTACGTTGCATCTGCTTCTTCCATGTCAGTTCCAATCCCAACAAAACCATCAGCAATTGTGTGTGCTGCTCCTGTCCTCATACCGGCCAAAGTCCCCGATATGTGCTGAGAACCTGATATAACTTTTGCCAAGTCTAGGACTACAATACCTTGCTTGTAAAAAATTGTTCCTACATTTCGGTTAGTGTTGGCTGAATCAACTAGATTTCCAACATCGCCCCCTGTTTGTGATCTTTCTAAATTAGAAGAGGCCCCAACGTCAGTAAAAATTGCGGATCCACTATCTGATGTTAAATTGAATGTATATCTCTCAGGTTGTGAGGCTCCACCTCGGGCTGAGTGCACGCCTGTTTGAAACAGCTTCATTGCAAATGTTTCTCTTTTTATTCCGTCTCTAACAAAAAGTCTTTTAAAAGATAAAAACAGGGCTTCGTTGATTTTATTGGTGGTTGTTGAATCACCAAAAGGTGCAGCAAATTGAGAGTCTGAGTTTCCTAATAGTAATTGTGCATACTGTCTATAGACGTTTATTTTCTCTCGCATCATCATAGAAGAAGATGAAAACAAAATTTTGCCATTAGAATCTTGCCCGGTTGTAGCAACTGACACAGTATCAGACCCAGAAAATAAGCCAACAGTTAAATCAAACATTGGATTTGAAGTTTGCAGACTGTGATCTTGGTCGAAAACAGTTTGAAAAAGTGATGATGTTACACCTGGCCCAACGCCTCCAGTGACAAACACTTGATAAGATTTTCTAGTTGCTGATGTTGCTGATGATGATATATCTTGCGCGATGACATCAATTAATTGATTTAAAAACGATGTTGTTGTTTTTTTATTTTGTGATGTTAATGTTTTTGTTGACATTAGTATTCCTTATTTATAATTCCTCTACGACGAAGGACCGTATATTTTTACTTCAAAGATTTTTGTCAAACCTGTTTGATTACTTGTCATTCTAACAAAGGTTCTTACGAAGGTCTGATTTGCTGTCTTGTACTTATTAAACTCTGTTGTCGATGTCGATATTCCTGATTTAACTGATAATGTAAAGCTTAGTTCGGACTCATTATTTGTTCCAACTGCCCTAGAAATAACTGTATAAGTTGTTCTCTTATCAAAATTATCTGTTTTTTCTGCTGTTGCATTCGATGTAATTGCTAATAAGTTAGAATCAATTTCAACCCTGTACACATTGTTAACAAAGCTAGCTGCAGTTCTTCGGCTATCAGATGTTTTTATCTTGAATATGACCTCTTCTTGTGTGTTATAAGTTGAAGTATCTGTATTTGTTGTCGTTCTCAAACTCAGTACATCGGCCGTTAAATTATTTGAAGAAACATTAATTTGGGGATAGTAAAGAATTGATTCATTAATAGTTAGCAATCTATACCTTAAAGCAGAATCTGCTGTCGTAACAGCCTCTAAAACTGGTGTATTTTTTTCTATTTTTTCCTTCCCAACAGTTCTTCCATATTGTTTGATAATACTATAATCAACTTCATCGTCCCCCAAACTAAAATGTGTGATATTGAAATCACCATTGTTTTGAGCGAGATATTCACGCCCTTTTTTAGTTAAGACAGCGTCAACAATAATATTATTTGTGCTATGATCTAAATAACCCATGAAATTCTCCTAATTGTTTATAATTATCTACCATAAAAAATAAATTGTAAAATTTTATTCATATTTATTGGGGTGTAAAAGTTCAAAACTAAAATTATTTTCTTCTATTAAAGCCTTAGGTATATCTAATTTTATTGTAGACTCATCAGCAATACATATATCTACTACTTGATCTTTCTGAAGATCTGTATTGATAATGTGAATTTTATACACCGGTTCTTCATTTTTTGTCGATGCCTGCAACATCTTTAAATTCTCTGTGCCAGTTAAATCTGGGTCCTGTTCTGTAGCAGTTAACTTTTTAAAAACATGATAATAATCCGGATTAAAATAAACAGACATTCTTTTCTTGCCGGATACTTTTATATTATCTTGCATAACATCTGTTATTTTACTTGACATGTTTAGAAACATATTAGGGTACGCCTTAGGGGCAAATTCTTTTGATACAGTTCCCACAATTATTTTGTTTGTAGGCCTATCATAACTAACAACGTATTGCGGGGAGTAATTTGAAGTCATTCCGTGAGCATCAAAAGTTGAAATAGCATATATGTAACTAGAATCATTGTTGAATTCTTCATCTAAATAGTAAGGTGTGTGTGCTAAAACCCTTTCTACGTCTTTCAGCATCGGGGTTTCATATTTTGAAGTTTTAATTATTGATCGATCAAAATTGATTTCCTTGATTAGAGTAAACGGTTGATCAATTGCAGGTATTAAATTACCATCACTATCTACAACATCACCTCTTCTGTAAATGTGATATCCAACTATATCTCTTTGAGGATTATGTGGTGGATCCCAATCAATTAAAAGCCCGAGATTGCGTTGATAATTAAACCTCAATGCGTTAGGGGGCTTGGGCGGAACATTTTCAAAAGCATTTAGCTTTACTGTATCAACCCTAGACCCAATAAAAAATAGCCCTCTCAATGATTGCGTTGTGTTCCCTGTACCATTATTTCCTGACGCTTCTACTCTTAAAATAAAATCATATTCAACAGCAAATACTGACCTCAATTTATAAGTAAATTTATGCCCGTAAGTAACATTCATATCAACAAAACTATTTGCACCAGTTCGACCAGCAAAAACAGCTGGATGATTGATAATATCTCCCGTCTTTGTCAATTCAGTCTTTTGAATTACAAAGCCAATGTGTCTTCGGTGAGGCGGTTCCTGTGTTGGATTTGCTTGAATCAACTCAGGCGTCTCGTCTACGCTATAATCATATAGCGCACCCAAACCCAGTATGTCTCTAAAAGTTTCTGAATCGATCAAACCGGGCGATATGTGTTCTTCTGTTTTCTGCTGAACTGTTGTTGAGTGTGGCCTAAACGCCCTCAACTCATCTTCAAATAAAGAAGCACTATCATCTGTACTAGCAAGAATGATATCATCAAAAAATAAATTGTTGAATCCTAACAAAAAGCTTTGATGCCTAACAGAAAGCATAAATTCATCTTCAAGAGACACATCAGTGTCACTATCAATAATATTTTGCCCTGATCTATTAATTTGACCAACAAACTGTCGAATCAATTGCCTGTTGTTTCCATTACGGCTGTTTCTATCTAAGTACTCTTCTGCCCTATCTAGTAAAGCAGCTGATGATTGATCGGTAGCAGTTTGCGTGGCTTGCTCGTTAAAGTATATAGAATTATTAAGAAAATAATAAAATCGTTTATCTAAATTTGTATCTATTAGGTTTGAACTACTAAAATAAAAGTTTGAAAATGCACCTTCTGACAGTATCCGATCAGGTCTTAAATTTATTGTTCCTGCACTTGTAGTAGCGCTAGCAATAAAGTTGTCAATAAGCTGTGAACTACCCATTACGTCATCACCAACGCTAGGATCTCTAAAATCAAAGACAATTACATTATAGCGGGGCGGCGCTGTATCGGGTGACCTAAAATTTTCTTCAAAAGTTTGCAAAGATACAAAGTTTTGAGTAGAAAAACTGTCTTGCTCGCTTGACGGAACCCTCTCGTCTCTAGTGTAATAATTATACACGAATTGAGATGAAGATTGATCAATGGTAGGTTCAGGAACATTGACTGTCGTGTAAGGTCTAGATACGTAACTATTTGTACCATCATTTGAGAAAAAATCAGCCATTTTAATTCCTTTTTAGATAAATATCAACATAAAATTTTATATACATGCATTTCAAATGTTTATAATGTTTAGAAAAGTAAAAATTACAGGGAGAGCGTCTGGACATTAAAGTATACAGTCTCAGGGGCGGGTAAAACAACTCCTCCTCGTGATTCAGAATTGGAATCGGCAAATTCTGTTTGAAGTATTTCTTCTTCTAAGATTTGATTAAAATCTAAATCTGACTCTTTGAGTGCTACAGAGCAATGATACTGGTATATTGTACTATTTCCAATATCACTTTCTCTTGCTATCTGTAAAGAAGCTGTTGAAGTCACAGCTTGATCTAATATAAATTCTTGCAATTCAGTTTTACCCATATTTGTTGTGTGCCCTGTCCCATCTACAGGTGGGTAATCAGGAATTGCATCTATACAAGTTGCTGCAATTTCAATAATTTGTGACGGAGAATCAATAGTTGTTGTCCCTGAAAATGACCACTGGTCGAATGGTTTTACTTCTATTGGAATAAAGTCTCCCTCGTCAATTACCATACTGAAAACTCTATCAAAAACTCTAGGTTTTAAAACCCTCTCAATGTATTTATCGGGAGAGAACAACAAAGACCTTCTTGCTTCTTTAACTATTCTGTTAAACTCATACGTGAATGCTGGGTCATCTGGTAATAAATCTGTTAAATTTAACATTTTTTTATAAAAATATTGATCAAATATACCTTCCAGCGAGGGGTCATTGCCATTATAAAGTGTATTTGGTTTAGTTTGAGGAAATTGAAATACATCTTCATCAACATCAATGCCTACCATAGTCCTAGCATACATTTTTGCATAATAATCAGTCATGTGATTTGAAAACACATTTCTTAGATCATCATATTCTTCTTGGGTTAATGTCATTTGTGTCAAATCGGTAGAAGCGTTTGAATCATATCCCGGCTCTGTTCCTGCCTCATAATCTGATAAATGTCCAGCCATATCATCAATAGCTGACCCATTTAAAAATGATACTTTTAAGTTATTCAGAACTTTACTTCGACCAATATGATACAGTCTCTGATGTTTAAACATTTGTTCATTAATATCTCCTGTCAACAACGTAGTAGGGTCTGACGTTCCTGTTTCAGGGGGTATTACTCTAGCATTTTCAAATATAAATTTACTGCAATCAAACGTAAACTTCTTGGGAATGTAATAAATTTCTGCATCATTCAAAACGTTCTTTTTCATTACAGTCAGCTCTATAACTGTTTTTTGAGGTTTTCCTACTGATGTCTCACCTGTTGTAAATTCCGCTGACTGATTTAAAGTTGATATCAAACCGTTGGGAATACCTACAGTCAATATCATCTTGTTAGCCTTGTTACCGGGTAGATCTCCGACGGAACTTTCATGGGACAAATAACCACGTCCTTGCTGACTAAAGTATTTTACCATTTTTGCTATCTGGATTCTAGTAACATCTTTTGATGAAGGCAAATACCAGTTATTCTTACTCGGAGATAAAAGTTTTATGTTTAAAGCTTGCGTTAAGATTTCTTGTTGTTCATTGAAAAAATTATCATACAAATGCTGATTTTCAGATGTGTACTCATAAATTTCCGATATTTCTCCTGCAGCTTGCCCTGCAGAACCTAACTCATTAACAATCGTATCAAATCGTGATGAAAGTGTATCAATAAAGCGCATGCATGCTAGATGTTCTTTGTGTACATCTTTTTGATTTCCCAACAATAAATTTCTAAATTCTAGAACTTCATCATACAAGTAGTCGTAGTCCTTTGTCCCATAAGAAGTGTAAGATGTTCCTTTCAAAGCAAACCCTATTACGCGTGCAACGTTTGTGTTCCATCTGATTGTAACAGGTCTTGGGTCACCGGAATCATTATTTGCAGAGCTGTCACCTGCGCCTAAAACAGTACCAATTGCCATCTTATCACACACAAAGCCCAAAATATTATACAAACATGCTAATATAGCAAATTTGTTTGTACCGAGCCCCATTTTTCTTGAATCGGATTCTTCGTAAGGAACACCGTCACCAGAAAAACCTAATGTGCTTCCGTATGGGTTATAACGTTCAGTATCATACCCACCGTCAGGGGCAGTTTTAGCGCCGTAACCCTCGTACAGATCTGCGTATATCAAAAGCTGTTTCACAAGCGGGTTACCATTGTACATAGGCCCGTAACCATAATAGTCTGGATTATGATGAGCTGACAGTTGATGTAATATATTTTCTGTACAGAAATAGCTTTGCAAAGAAGAACCGTCCCGCGTAGATTGTGTATTAACGTTGTCTGCACCTAAAAATTCCAATCGAGAATCATACGCGACCTCTGTAAATTGATCTCCTGTTTCTATTTCATCAAATAAATCACTTCGACACCAACCGTTTTGCAGTGGGTTCGTTACTGAACGGTTCAGATTTTTACCCGGTCGATAAAGGTACGAAACAGTTCCGCCACTATACATACCCCCGCCAAACAAATTATTATCTTCATCGTAAAGGTAGTCCTCGATACATATATCATTCTTGTCCGCGTCTGAGTCGCCATTGGCATTATAATCTTTCATATTTACACCCGACCAGCAGTGACCAAGAATTGCATTGGCAACTCGAGACACTAAGCCCAGTCTGTTCTCAGACGCATGTATGCTTTCAGAATCATCAGCTGGTAAAGGCTGATGATCACCATCAGAAAAGAGATCATTCAACTCTGTATCGGTGGTGTCTGCCGTTCCGTCGTACGCCCTATTATTCAATTCTTGCATTCCGCTATCACAAAGCAATAAAAAGTAACGCATATACAAATCTTCTTGCCAGTCGGATGTCCTATTATTACCCCCTACGTGATTCAACACCAGTGCTGTAACAGCAGCATTGCATGCCAGTGGTCGATCAACAAAATCTTCATCGGAATCACCTAAATAGTCTATGAAAACATCTGCCAAAGATTCAAAAAAGTTTTCAAGCCATTCTTTTTGTCCCTGAAAACCTGATAGTGTGGGCCCTGAGTAGTGCTTCTTTGAGAATATTCTACCACCTTGAGACACGATGCTATCTGTTATGTCTCTAACTGCTTCCATACTATCTCGATAAGACTCAACCCCTAAAGTGTGATATGCATTAGCATAATCAGATGCGAAAGCAAAAGGTAAATTATTAGGATTCAGGGCAAGGGTATTATTTGGATCGACATATTCAGATATCACAGTCGTACCAAACATGTCTGCACCCGGTAAATTAGATCCAATATCGAATATATTAACAATCGCATGTTCATTTGACCCACCAACGACCAAAGAATCTCCTCCCGGGATATTGCTAGACTCTGGCATAGTTAAACCTGAGTTTGTGTCAAAGCACAATCCATTTGCTGGTACACCAAAAGTTAACTGATTCTTAGGTAAGACAGACGCAAGCGGATTGCTTTGAATACCTGATTGAAGCTTATGTTGGGCCCCGGAATCGTCCTCGAAAGGGTGAAAAACATAAAAACCTTCGCTAATGAATTCAGACATTCTCTTAAGAGCGTGATTACCGCTAGAGCCTCCATTTTCTGACGCTAAACCGGGATTGGAGCTTCCAGGGGAATATTCAGATTCGGAGTCTGTGCCGTAACCATCCATGTGACTAAAAGCAGAAAAGGTCATTCCTATGCTGTTAATACTAAGAGGTTCATCTTCACCTCCGATCTCTGTTTTGATAGAAGGGTGAGATCTACCGTCCAAAATCCCTTGATAGTTTGAACGATCTGCTAAAACAATGTTTAAAAGTTTTGACATATGATCCGGATCTCTTAATGTACAGATAGTTGTTTTGAAACCATCATACAATCCCCCTTGACCCGAACCGTAAAACCTCTTAGACGTATCTAAAATACTGTACCCTTGTGTTGAAAAAGCAAAACCATTAAAAAACGCCTGGGTTCGTTGATTAGCGTTGATTATCTTAAGTAACCCGTAATCATCTTGAAGGAACTTCGGTATAGAAGCATTAGCTTTTGCAGCCATTGTTGAGAATCCAGTTTCAGTGCTGCTTCTGTACTCAACATTCATTCCGTAACCCGTTATAAATATTGCTTTTAAAACTCGACAAATATTCTCAGAAACAGAAATACCCGGGTCAACAATGAACTTGTCACTTAATATTCTGTTACATTCATCTGCATCTAAGTCAGGAAAATTATTACTAATTAATGATGATAAGCTACTGTTATATACTTCTTCACCCACAAAATCAGCAACACTAACCCCTCCAGCCGATTGTTCAAAAATAGTTTGACTAGCAGCTATGTTTGATTCTGTTATCATTGCAATAAATTTTTGGCTGAATACAAAATTGACAAAGTAATAAAACACTGCTGCAATATAACTTCTCTGTGATGATGACCCATCAATAAAATCATCAAACCAATCACCGTCTTGCTCAGACATGTGCTCATATATGTCTGCTAAATATGTGTCTAAATTGTCTTTTACCTCACTAACAGAATCCGGCTTTTCGAAAGATGAAAATATTTCTCCTCCGGAGGATGCATACGCAGAATACAGTTTGCTAAATGCAGAATCTATACTTTTTCTAACGATTTCATTCATTATATTAGTAACATTCATACCTGTTTGCTGTTTAACTTCTATTTGCATTTCTAAAAGCCGGGCTGCTGGTGTGACTCGCAACTCTTTTCCGTTATTAATAATTCCCGTTTTGAAAGGCGAATCAAAACCAGTGCCCATAAGCGGTTTAAACTCAACAGAAGATAATATTTCTGGTGATGTCATGTCAATATTAGCCTCGCTAGTCATTGCTTCAAAACTTCTTTGCAAATCGACAACAGGCGGTGGCGGGGCTTCAGGTTCAGGCTCAGGTTCATCAGGAAGTGGCTCTAAAACATCTTCTTCGGGAAAATCTTCAGTATCAGCTGACTCTGGATCGTTATCTGAATCTGATGTAATAATTGCATCATCATCTTCAGGGTCTGCCTCTTCAGATTCGGCACCTAATATTGCAGGATCTCCATTATCTTGTGCTGCAGCATCATCGCTAGCTGTGTCATCTTTAAATTCATCTCCAGATGTGGCATCTGATACCGACGCCTCTGCAAATAAGTCTTCTCCATCATCAGGGTTTGACTCATCATCGAGTGGAGGAGTAAATACGGGGTTGCCACCGTAAACTTCATCTTTCTCTTCTGCAGACATGTCCATCTCACCGGCGAGAAGAGCGTCCTCTTTTTCAGCCAATTCTTTCTTTTCTGCATCTGATAAGACTACTGCTTCTTCTGGCTCTGTTTCTTCTTTTTCATCGGGCGGTGGGCTTATCATATTGTATAGTGCAGTGAAATCAGCTTCAGACGGAACATGTTCTTTCGGTATATCGTAAGTTGGAGGCTCACATATATTTTCAGATGCAATCTGATCTTCTAGATTTCCAAGCTTTATGGGAATATGTTCAGCATATCGATGAAATATATCTGTACCAGCTCCAGATGCATACGCATTTATGTCTACCTTATCGTGTAGTTCTCTATAAATCACCTCCAGGGCACGGTGTTCATTCTTAAGCTTGAGCACGCCCGGGCCGTCGAGAACACAAGTATCCTCTGGGTCTTCATCGACTTCTTTCTCTTCTTTCTTTTCATATTCATCATCTGATGAGTCTGTGGCCGGAGATGCTGGGGCAGATGCTTTGTCAACTGTCTTAGCATCTTCTCCGTAGACAACCATGTCTGATGTCTCGCTACCGTATCCTTGCGCTTGTTGCGCCATATCTAAATCAGCCATTTTATAACCCCTTCTTGTCAATCATTGCAACAGTCCTCACATAAACATTCTCCCCTATTTCACAACTTTCGTAAACAGGACGAATGTAATATTTTAATTTTCCAAAATAATTTAAGTTAGTGTCGTCTAAAATTGTAAGATGTGTATTTTGTCCATGAATAGCGCTTACAGGAAATAAAATCCCTTCCCTATCGACGCTTAGTATATAAAAATCAACGTTATATGCACCGCTATAAGTAACATCAATTTTTAAAAGAACCTGTCCTTCGTTACTTATGTAATGAGAAGAAGAATTAACAGCAAGATTTAAAGATGCGGGTATGCCTTCGTAAGAATGATAGGTTATGTCATCTGTCGGATTTGACCGCTCTAGCTCAGAGAGTTTTTGTGACAAACTACCAAATTCATTGCTTGGGGGTAACCTTCCTGTTTTTAAAAACGCCCTATTGGAAAACTTTGATTTTTGTTTTTCAATAACGGCTAGAGTATCTTTAGTCTTATTTAAAGCGTTTATTTGTTCTATCGCATCCGGGTTTTGAGAGGTAATTTCTGTGTCTATGCTTGTAATTAATCGGTTGATTCTTTCAATAAATTGGGATGGCGACTTTTGGTAAGGAGTCATTTTGAAAATTGTTGGAACAGTTCTCCCCCTAGATTCTCTAGAAACTTTGATAATGTTGCCACTTTTAAAATTTCCAATTTTTTTGTACGCCAATGTATTGTTAACGACTGTGAGTTTTTCAACATCAACTGTATATAAATTTTCTGAAGCTAAATTAATTTGCTTTAGATCATCCTCAAATTCTGTAAATTTTCCTGTCTCTTTTAACTGAGTTGTTAATGTATCAAACGGATTGTTATCATCAAAGGTCCTATCTACTCTCAAAGCATAATATAAGGTCTTGACATCTCTAGTTATCTCTCTAACTTCAAGGAGTGCATCAGAGGCTTCCTCCAAGTATACGTTAACTGTGTTTGTTTTAGCGACGAATTTTTCTCTAAATGGCTGAGTGTAGTATGTATACCCCTTCTTTGTTTGAACTAAAGCAATATACTCGTATACGTGTCCTTCGAGCAAATTGTAATTATCAAAGTAACTTTTCGCTGTAATAAAGCTTACTGAATTATTGATGACATTATCATAAAGTTCTTCATAGACAGAGTTGTTTGAATGAGTTATGTCTCTTCTAAAAAACTTTACAGAATGGAACTCTAAATTTTCGTCTATTAACTCTACAAGGATTCCCTTGTTTTTTAAGTCTTCTGTTACACCGCTCTTATCACTTTGTATAAGCTTTGCAAACGTGAAGCTTCTAGGGTCTTTTTTTGTATTTTGTGTCTTTAACGAATACGAGTATACATTATCTAAATTTATGCGCTTGTTATTAAAAGCTACTCCGAAAGAAGCTCTTAATGTAGTATTGCTAGCATCATTATTAATGATTTGTGTGTTTATAGAAGAATTTTTACGAGCTACACCTGACTTTACTTCAGTAAACGTATCATCGTCAATACTCTTGAGACCAGTTATTGATTTTGTAAAAATCTTATACACTATGTCAAAATCATGAAAATTTTCTATTGTTAAATTTGCCTTATTTGTGTTTTTAATGTTTGATGTTACTACAACTACTTTTTCAGGATTGAATTGTGTTAATAGATATCTCTCTAAATGAAATAGAACGTTTATTGAGAAATATTGAGATCCAACAATTAAACCTTTTGGGTTCTTCTGAACTATAGACAGCCTTATGTTTCCTTTATGGTCTAGGTCGCTCTTGTCAATATTTAATTTTACGTTTATTTTTTTAAATCGACGACTTTTCTTAATCGGAATTACTGTGTATTGAATCTTATTAGCACTTGTTTTAATTTCAGATGCTATAGAATCTCCGAATGTATCTAAAGCATAATTTCCATAATTCTCTAATTGGTTGACAGGCTTATCGTCATACCCAGTTGAATACACAATATTTTGCAATACATCTAAGTCTGTATTCATACCTAATTTTTTAGAAATAGTGACTGGTTCTTTTGTTGAAAAACTATTGCCCGTCATAAGTCCTTTCATGTCTATGTGACTTTCTTCTCCTGTGAAAGCTTGCGCAGGATCCAGTCCCTGGTCGTACAAATTACTAGCAATACTTTTGAAAGAAAATCTAGATTCATTTCCATCTTCAAATTTTTCATATCTACCTGGGATTTTAAAGCTGGGCGCGCCATCTTTGTCTACATCAACCATCGTTCCCTTTCCGACAGTTTTAATCTTAAAATGTAGTTTAGTACCAAAATTTTGTTCATCAGTGTTTTTTGATATTAAATTTCTTTCACCAGATACCTTGTAATCTAAACAATCAGACAAGTCTATTTGGATTGATTTTTTTGTAAACTTACTGTTAATTTCTTCAGCTAAACTTTTGATTAATTTTGCATTATCAACATAAGTTCTGTGCATATAAGTGTCTACAATTGCATTGACATTTTTCTTATTACTATTTCTTATCTTTATCTCTTGAACTTCTCTTTGCACTTTTATTAAAAAGTCTTTGCTGTTTTTGTTACCTACATGATCAGGATTTAGTTTTAGAAGCTTATTTGCGTTGGCTTTACCATAAGAAGGTGATAGAGGACCTATTTCACTCTTAGTTTGATTATCAACAACTTCTAATAAAATTTTTGCCTCATTTAGTAAAAAATATTTTTGATCTATTTCAAAAGGAATTATCAAAGTATAATCCGACACAATGTCATTTCTTCTGCGTGTAGGATCACTTTCTCCCTTCCTCTCAAAAGAAACCTTACTATTAGGAAATTTTGATGGAAGCTTTAATCCCGATACTTTTTTCTTAAACTCATCTTTCGTCTTATCAAAACTATAATTAATTGAAGCCATTTTTAGACACCCTAATCAAAAACAATTGTAAAAATATTTAAAAAACAAGGCACTCCAAAGTCATCTTTAAATACTTTGCCCGCATAGAAAAATTGTTTCTTCTCATGACCTTTGTTTGTTTCATTCTGGAAATCTGACGCGTCATCACTGATAAAGTCATATTCCCCTTGATCTATAACATCTAATTTAATTAATCTTTTGTCGTTACCTTGCGCATTAATTTCAAATATCTGGCACATAATATTATTATTAAATGATGTATTTTCGAACTTAACAGTCCTTCTCTCAATTAAATTAGATGATGCAGCATTTATAGAGTTGATTCTATCGCGCTCTGCCCTGTAAGCAGCCAGAAAAGCTTCTCCAACATCGTATTCTGTGTAAAGAGGTAAATCCTCTGTGACTGTATCGTCATGAGGCAAATTACTACTCCCGCCAATCTTATCAACAACATTAGATAGCGTTTGCCTATTACTTGTTCTCACATTTGTAAAATTTGCTGTAGGTAATCCCTTAGTTGTTACAGGGGGTAAAAATGCAAACTGGGGTAAATGTGCTAGTCTATCATCAAAAAATAAAGGTTTTGCTGACTGGATGTCAATACTAAAATCATTAGGATTTCCATTAAAGGGTTTTAAATTGTCCATTGTAAAAGCTATTTTATTTTCAGACACATCAAAAGTCAAAGGATTTAAATCATTACCCTTCTCAGATCCAATTAACTGCTGGTTTTTAAAATTGTTAATTGAAGCTGTAACAAAACCTTCTGCGTCTTTAGCGAATGTAGAACCGGTCACTAATAAAAACTGACTGGCACCATCGTGCTTAAATATTTGATCTCCGAATATAGTCCCATCTGAAACTGGGATATCGCCTATCAATCTTCCGCTATCGTCTTTTTCAAATATTATTTGATCAATCGGTGAACTAAAAGCTTCAAAATAAATTCGATCAGTTGGGTCAGTTGATCCACTTACAGCATCATGCTCGTAAAAAGATTGGCTGTCTGTAAATGAAGCAAATGTGGCTCTTAAGTTACCATCAGCAATTTGTCGTCGACCTTCCCTCGTAACAATCACATCCATTATTCTACTTTTCTTATCTAATATTCCTGCCATAATACTATAATTATCTCTCTTAAAAATATTCTTAAGCTATTTAAGCTTTTAATAAAAATGATCTACCCAATCCCTGTCCTGGTCCCCTGTATGCTACAAGGTATGCTACAACGGATCCGCCTGAATTAATTTCTTGTCCTGAATTACCTCTTGTGCCCATAAAGATCTCTCTCCATCTACCCATAAAATGTCTAGTTCCCCCTATGTCGTAAAAGTGTGAAAACGTTATGGCTTCAAGCGCATACTTTCCTGATCTAGTGTGCATTGCTGTTTGTCCTCCTGACCCATTATTTTCGGTAGCAGAATTAATTGAGAGGGGTAAAAGTGTGTAAGTAGATGCTCCAGGTGAAAAAGCAACTGCTATTTCTGCATTGTTTCCCGTTGAATGACATGGAAAAACTGTTGCGCTTGAACTGGCAAGAACATCAATACCCGAATTTCCTGACGTGTGCATTGAATATAACAGTTCGTCAGCTTCGGAGTCCAATGAATCATCTGATCCCGGGTCTAACAATCCTCCTGCACAAAAAACTTGAACGTCACCGGTACCAGAACTACCATCTTGAAAAATCAAAAATATCCCATCTAGACACTCGTAAGCATATAATATCCCGTTGGCATGACAGTTTTCATCTGCGATCCTTACAAATCCAGTAAATCCCCCAGATGAAAATGGAGTTGTATCTGCACCGGGAGAAAGAGAACTGAATGATCCTGCATTTTTTGCCATGGCCCCAAACAAATATGAATTTGACCATGTGTGCTGCGTTGATCCGTCACCAGTATGAGTCGGAAAATTACTATGATTATATAAAGGAAAATTAGATATCGTTGAAGTATGACCAGCAAAAATTACTCGAATATTGTCTCCTGTTGAAGATGCAGCAGACGAAGGTGTCAAGTAACAACCTTTTGTCCCCGAGTCTGTGATTTTTGTCGAATCCCATGCTATACCACTCCCAGGAGTTCTTGCTGTTCCATCATCATATGCATTAGCATCAAACAACGCGTGTATTGCGTCTAAAGTATCAGAAATTGCTGCTGATCCCCCTAGTGTTGTTTTACCTATAAATTTCCAAGTTGAAGCTGCGACTGCCATTTTTTACTCTCCTAACTGTTGTCTATTGTCCCGCTCGCCAACGGGGATGTTGTTCTGGGATCATAGTTGTCGTAAACAACAAATCCACCAGCGTTGTAAGCGTTATTAAAACTCGTGAGGGACGTAGCAAATGCAAAACCAATCACTATTGTCTTCCACACTAGACGACCATTAGTTGCATCCCATGCAACAACCTGACCATCAGCCGGCGTCGACCCTGATAGAATATTACTTGTAGCCCTCAAAGAGCCACTAATCATTACATCTCCTCCAAAAACAGATGCCCCTTTGTCTGTGTTCTTATTTTTATTACTTGAGCCAATTGATCCGGAAACGAAAAAATACGTGTCTGAGCCAATTGTGTCTGCTGTATAATTAAAACCTAAACCTCCCGCTACGGCGACAGATCCTGTTGTAACTAATTCAGAAGGGGATGGGACATTAAAACTTCCTGTTACACTACCTCCCCCGGAACCACCTGATGATGCAAACGTAACTGTATCTGTCCCGGCTGTGGTCGTTATTGTCATATTACTGCCGGCAACGAGTGTCAAAGTATCAGTGCTTGAATCTGCTACGACATCACTTTGACCTGCGACAGATATTGTTTTGAAAGTATCGCCTCCGCCTCCAGTTGATGCTATTGTTATTTGTCCATTAGAACCAGATGTGATAGTAATATTACTACCAGCTGCTATATAAGAATTACCATCTGCTAAATTATTGACATGTCCTCTTATTGCGCCACTCACAACCAAATCGCCCTTTACGGCTAGACTACTTAAATATTCATCACTGCTTAGCCCTATTTGCATTGTGTGCGGAAATATTACAGCATCAATATTGACACCATCATTTTTTTGAACATAATGTGTTGTTCTATTTATCTCCTCAGTAGGGCGATTAGTATTTGTTGTTGTGTTTGCCCCTGTATTATTATCACCATTTGAC
>MDTB01094789.1_pt1 | contig 67347 bp, 72 predicted proteins | sample 811161 | NCBI WGS metagenome assembly MDTB01 (sample SAMN05326650, study PRJNA326480) | marine metagenome | isolation source: seawater | place: Mediterranean Sea | collected 2009
ATTCCTGAAGATGACCCTCGTAACCCAGCTGTAATTGCAGATAATGTAGGCGACAATGTAGGTGATTGCGCCGGAATGGCAGCAGACTTATTTGAAACATATGCTGTTACAATTGTAGCAACAATGGTTCTTTCATCAATTTTTTTTCCAAACGATATGAATATGATGGTCTATCCTTTAGTGATAGGAGGTTCATGCATCATAACATCAATAATGGGTACATGGTTTGTGAGATTAGGTAAAAGCAAAAATATAATGGGAGCTCTTTATAAAGGATTTATTGCAACTGCAATACTATCATTAATAATTTTATACCCCATAACAAACTCAACTATAGGACTTGATAAAGTTTATAGTTTTGCAGATAACAGTTTTTCCGGATTAGATTTATATATCTGTGCTGTAGCTGGATTGGTTATTACTGGATTAATTATATGGGTAACAGAATACTACACTGGAACAAATTTTAGACCAGTTAAAAGTGTAGCTAGTTCTTCAACAACAGGTCATGGAACTAATGTAATACAAGGTTTAGCTATATCAATGGAAGCGACTGCAGTACCAGCTCTAATTATTGTTATTGGAATATTATTTACAAATAATTTAGCTGGCTTATACGGAATTGCAATTGCGGTTACTTCTATGCTAGCATTAACTGGTATGGTTGTTGCATTAGACGCATATGGTCCAGTTACTGATAACGCGGGCGGGATAGCAGAAATGTCAAAATTACCTAAAAATGTGAGAAAAACAACTGATGCTTTAGATGCTGTCGGCAATACCACTAAAGCTGTAACCAAAGGTTACGCAATAGGTTCTGCTGGATTAGGAGCTTTAGTTTTGTTTGCGGCTTATACTGAGGACATTAAGTATTATTCAAAAGATAGTACTTCTTCACTTTACGGACTTGTTGTTAATTTTGATTTATCAAATCCTTATGTAGTTATTGGATTATTAATTGGTGGCTTATTGCCTTACCTATTTGGATCAATGGGAATGCAAGCAGTTGGAAGAGCAGGGGGAGCAGTCGTAATCGAAGTGAGAAGACAATTTAAAAAAATACCAGGCATAATGAAAGGAAAAAGAAAACCTGACTACGGTAGATTAGTTGACTTGTTAACAAAAGCTGCAATTAAAGAAATGATTATACCTTCCTTATTACCAGTTTTATCTCCAATAGTTTTATATTTCTTTATTTTAGTAATTGCAGGTAAAGTAGCAGCTTTATCAGCTTTAGGAGCGATGCTGTTAGGGGTAATAGTAACGGGACTTTTTGTTGCTATATCTATGACAGCTGGAGGTGGCGCTTGGGATAATGCTAAAAAATATATTGAAGATGGTAATTTTGGAGGGAAGGGATCAGAGGCGCATAAAGCAGCTGTGACCGGGGATACTGTTGGTGATCCTTATAAAGATACTGCAGGGCCTGCTGTAAACCCAATGATTAAAATCACGAATATTGTTGCTTTGCTGTTGCTGTCAATAATTGCTCATTAATTACTTCTTCTATTACTATACATTTTTTCTTTAATACTACTTAAAAAATTATTTATAAAACTTGATCTTCTTACGACGTTTTCAGTAGTAGCTTTTGAATAATTTATTTTATTCATGTCTTTTTTATCTAAAAATTCTTTATCTTGTAAAATTCCAAATTTATCAAATCTTAAAGCTAAAACATTGTTTTCTTTAAGGATATTTCTGCCTAATTTTTGAAATTCGCCTCTAGTGATAGTTCTTTCAAAATAAAACCAGTCACTGTCTTTTTTAATAGATTTTGTATGGGGTTGACCGAGTAATTTTATCACATCATTAGAATTAGTTTTGTTAACTTCAAGTATTTTATACCTATTTTCTAAATAGTTAATACCATGGGTTTTTAAGGGCTCTTTAAATTGACAATTTTGTAAAAAAATTAAAATAAATGTGATAAATAAGTATTTAAAATGTTTAGTCTTTACCATAAAAATTATAATGAACTTTATAACAAATTAGTGGAATTATCACGTAATACTTTTTTTTATAATAAACTTAATTTAAAAGATACATTAGAAACAAGGATTTATCTCGTTTTTTTTCATCTATCTATAATCATTATTTTGAATAACAATAAGTTTAAAAATAAAAAAGAAAACCAATCTATATTTGATAATATTTTTCAAAATATAGAATATCATTTAAGAGAAAACGGGATGGGTGATGTTTCGGTTAATAAAAAAATGAAGGATTTAACAAAAATATTTTATGATATTTTGCTAAAAATAAATATTTCCAAAAGTAATGAATTTTCGGTTAATGTGAAATTAATGTCTAAATATCTAAAATTGATATCTTTACAAAATAACAATGATGATAAGTTTAAAGATTACTTGATTTCTTTCTATAATTTTTGCTTTGCATTAGAATTAAAAGATATTATAAGAGGTAATATAAATTTTAAATAATATGGCTGTACCAAAACGAAAAACATCTGTTTCTAGAAGAAAACTTCGTAGATCTCATCATAGACTAAGGAGCGTCAATATTATTGAAGATAAAAAAAGTGGTGAGTATAAATTATCACATCATATTGATTTAAAATCAGGATTTTACAACGGTAAAAAAATTCTAGATATTTAATGATAACTAATGTCAAAAAAAATTATTATTGCAATTGATGCAATGGGTGGTGAAAATGCACCTTATAAAAATATTGAAGGTATCAAACTTTTCATTAACAAAAACAAATTAAAAGATTATTTTTTTAATATTTATGGAGATGAAAAAATAATTAAAGAATTAATTTCTAATTATAAAATTGATAAAAGTAACTTGAAGATTTATAATACTCCTACAGTTGTTTCCGATGAAGAAACACCACTCACTGCTTTAAAAAATTCTAAAGATAGCAGCATGTGGCACTCTATTAATTCACAAAAAAATGATTTTGCAAATATTTCATTATCTGCTGGAAATACAGGTGTGTTATTTGTTATATCCAGAATGATATTAAAGACAATTGATCAAGTAAGCAAACCAGCTCTCGCAGGGTTATGGCCCAATAAAAAGGGAATGAACGTTGTTTTAGACCTTGGGGCTAATATTGATTGTGATGAAAAAAATTTAGTAGATTTTTCTGAAATGGGATCTGCATTATACAAATCTCTGTTTCCTGATCAGGTTCCAAAAGTAGCAATTTTAAATGTTGGTTCAGAAGAAATAAAAGGCACCAACACTATTAAAAAAGCTTTTGGTATATTAAAAGAATTAAGTAAAAATGGAGACTTTGTGTTCAATGGCTATATCGAAGGAAATAAAATCCCTGAAGGAAACTCTAATGTAATTGTAACTGATGGCTTCACTGGAAACATAGCATTAAAAACAGCAGAAGGTACAGCTAAATTCATTACTGATAGTCTTAAAGACAGTCTTAAAGAAAATTTTTTATCAAAATTTTCAATTATATTTTCATATTTTAGTTTAAAAAAATTTAAAGATAAATTAGATCCAAGAAAGTTTAATGGTGCTATTTTTCTGGGATTAAATGGACCAGTGGTTAAGAGTCACGGAGCAACTGATGCAAAGGGATTTTATCATGCAATAGACTTATGTTATAAGATAGTTAAAGGTAATTTAATGAGCCAGATAAAACAAAACCTTAGCCATCTTAATGCTAAAAATTAAAAGAAACATTACGAAGGATGATCTTTCGATTGATGTTTTCAGGAAAATAGGGATATCTCAAAATCTTTCTAATAGAATTATCAATGACTTAATTATTTCTATAATTGATATCTTAATACAAAACAAAAAATTAAACCTTAAAAATATCGGTAGTTTCAAAATTATTAATAAACGAGAAAGAGTAGGTAGAAACCCCAAAACTAGGAAAATTTATAGAATTAACGCTATGAGAGTGGTATCTTTTAAGCCATCTATTCAACTGAAAAAGGCTTTAAATAAATGATTAAAGATAAAAATTTCAATAATAAATTATTTACAATTTCATATGTTGCTAAAAATTTAGGTTTAATAGATAAAAATACAGGAAAGGCTTCTACACATACTTTAAGATTCTGGGGAAAAAAATTTGCATCAATTAAACCAGTTAAATTTGTTGGTAACCGAAGATACTACAATTCTGAGCAAATAGAAAAAATCAAACTGATCAAATTTTTATTAAAAGATAAAGGCATGACAATAAAAGGCGTTCAAAAAGTCCTAAAAAAAAATGTTAATAAACTTGACGATGCTGATAATATCAGTGTAAAAAACGAATACTTTAAAAATTATTTATCGAATAAATCTAAAAATATTTTGATGAAAATTAAAAAGATTAAACATGGCAAAAAAAACACATCTTAAAGTAAGAATGGTTCCTGAGAGCAAGGCAGACAGTGCATTTGTATATTATGCTAAAAAACCTACAAAAGGTGAAAAAGCAAAGATAAAATTAAAAATAAAAAAATACAATCCAAATACTAGAAAGCATGAATTCTTTATAGAAAAAAAACTACCCCCTCACAGTAAGTAATTATTTCTTAAATTTTCTAAATTCATAATCTATGTAAGCGCTTATCATAGACTTCCAGATTTTATTAGTAATTATAGGATCTATATTTTTTTTTTTAGATCTAATTTTAATACCTCTCAAAATTTCTTTAATTCTTTTTTTATCAACGATATCCTTCTTATATTTCTTATTCCTAAGGACCTGATTAACCAGGTAGGTTCTTTTTTTGATTAAAAAAAGAAATTTATCATCCAGCTTATCTAATTTTCTTCTTATACGGTTAATCTTTTTGTTTTTCATAGCGACATTTAAAATCTATAATTTGTTAATAAATTAAATATATTACAATAATGATATTAAATAAATCCAACTATAACAAATTATTTGAAAATTGGTTGTTAGCATCAATTATTCTTATTCTATTCATGGTAATTGTTGGAGGATTAACAAGAATTACTGACTCGGGATTATCCATTACAAACTGGGAATTATTTAAGGGCATACTTCCTCCCTCTTCACAAAGTGAGTGGAATGAATACTTTGCCTTATATAAACTAATACCCCAATATAAATTGATTAACAGTTCTATAACGCTAAATGAATTTAAATTCATCTTTTATTGGGAATATTATCACAGATTATTAGGTAGATTTATTGGACTATTTTATTTGCTACCATTACTTTATTTTACTTTTAAAAATGTAATTAAAACTAATTATATAAAAAATTTTTATCTAATTTTTGGAATTATTTGCTTTCAGGGTTTTATAGGCTGGTATATGGTTGAAAGTGGATTAACAAATCTTGTTTCTGTAAGCCATTACAGATTAGCTCTGCATTTGGTTGTAGCCTTTTTGATCATTTCAATGATTTTTTGGAATTATCTTAATGTAAAATATAAAACTGAATTAACTTTTTTTAATAATGATAGATCTGATTTTTTAATTAAAATCTATTATGGTATTATATTAATACAAGTAATCTTTGGAGCTTTCGTTTCTGGGTTAGATGCAGGTTTAATATATCAAACTTGGCCTTTGATGAATCAATCTTTTTTTCCTGATGACATATCTTTATTATCCAATTTAAATGATCGAAGTTTAGTACAATTTTTACACAGAAATTTAGCATATTTAATTTTATTATACTCATTATTTCTTTTTTGGTATTTTTATAAAAGTAATCTTTTTAGATATTTTAAATTAACTTTTTATCTTTTATTCATTCAAGTGTTACTGGGAATTTTAACTTTAATATCCGGACTAAATAGTTATCTTGCAATTTTGCATCAAATAACCAGCATTTTACTTCTTTTAAGTATTCTCAATTTAAATTTTAGACATATTGTGCAAAAAAAACAAATATTTGAGTAAAAATAAGTTAAAAATTTTTAAAATAAATTGACATTGATAAAGTTTGTTAGTAATTATCGCCATATTTTGTTATGACCCCGTTTATTAAAAAAAAAGAGATAAAAAAAAACTGGTATATTATTAATGCCGAAAATGCTGTTGTAGGTAGACTGGCAGCTTATATTTCAAAAGTTTTAAGAGGGAAAAATAAAGCTCAATTTAATCCACATATTGATAATGGTGATTTTGTAGTGGTAACAAATATTGATAAAATTAAATTTACCGGTAAAAAACTCACTGATAAAAAATATTATAAACATACTGGTCATCCTGGTGGTATAAAAGTTACTACACCACTTTTTCTTAAAAATAAGAATCAAACTCCAGCGATCCTCAAGTTAGCTGTAAAAAGAATGTTACCAGGCGGACCGTTAGCAAAAAAACAACTTACTAAACTTAAAATCTATAAAGGTACTGAACATCCGCATCAAAACCAGAATCCTACCGAAATAAATTTTTCTAGTTTACATAAAAAGAATATTGTTAAAAACTAATGGAAAATATAAATACAAATTCTACTAAAATAAAAAAGATAAAATTTGATTTGAAAGAATGCAAATATGCCACTGGAAGAAGAAAAAAATCAGTAGCAAAAGTCTGGGTTAAAAAAGGTTCCGGTAATATTTATGTCAATGGTTTGATAATGAATGATTATTTTAAAAGACCTGTTCATCAGTTGATAGTCACAAGACCGTTAGAAATTTCTAATACTGTCAAAAACTTTGATGTTAAATGCTCCGTTAAAGGTGGAGGTCTGTCAGGACAGGCGGGGGCTATTATCTTAGGTATATCTAGAGCTCTTATAAGTCATGATGAAAACCTCAAAAAAAGTCTGAAAAAGGATAAACTTACCACCAGAGATTCAAGAGTCGTTGAAAGAAAGAAATACGGCCATCGGAAAGCAAGAAGAAGTTTCCAATTTTCAAAACGATAAATCATTTAAATTTATCTATTACAACTTCAATGATATAAGGATTTTATGTCAAAAAATAAATTAAATGTAGCTATAGCTGGTGCAACTGGTTATGTGGGACTTGATCTAGTGTACTTACTTTCTAAACATCCGAAAGTAAATTTAATGTATCTTTGTGCTCAAAGAAACATTGGAAAAAAGATTAAAATTTTTGATCAAAGGATTAAAAAGAAACTACCGAAAATTACTAATTTAAAGAATGTAAAATGGAAGAACATTGATATTCTTTTTTTAACACTCCCAAATGGTCAGGCTCAAAAAATAATATCAAAATTATTTTATAAATATCAGAATATTAAGTTTATAGATTTATCAGCTGATTTTAGACTTAAAAATACTAATCAATATACAAAATGGTATAAACTTAAACATAAAGCAAAGTCGTTACAAAACAAATCACTTTATTCTATAAGCGAACTTTCTAAGAAAAAGATTAAAAATTATAAGATTATTGCCAACCCTGGTTGTTATCCAACATCAATACTTTTACCTTTGGTACCATTACTTAAATCAAAACTATTAAAAAAAGATAATATCATTATTGACTCAAAATCTGGATATTCTGGCGCAGGTAAAAATTTTGGAAAAAAATATAAAAGTTTGAAGAATATTTTCGATTCAACTTTTGCATACAGTGTTGAAGGACACAGACATAAAGCGGAAATTAATCAAGAACTAAACAGTTTTACCAATCAAAAAATTCATTACGTTTTCAATCCTCATATTATTCCTACTTATAGAGGAATTCTCTCAACTATTTATGCAGACTTGGCACCAAAACAAAGTATTAATAATATTATAAATTGTCTAAAATTATTTTTTAAAAATCATACATTTGTAAAAATTAATTCAAATAAGAAAAAACAATATGGTACAAATGATGTGTTAAATACTAACAATTGTGAAATTAGTATTTGTAAAGGTCAATTAAAGAATCAAATCATGATTTTTTCAGCAATCGACAATTTAGTTAAAGGAGCCGCAGGTCAAGCTATCCAAAATATGAATCTGATTAATAATTGGAAAGATAACTTAGGTCTTAAATGAAATATTTATTTTTTTTGTTTATATTAATTTCTTGCTCTAAACCTCAATCAATTCTAATTTGTGGTGATCGGCCGTGTGCTAATAAAAAAGAAGCCAACAAATACTTCGAAGATAATCTTACTTTAGAAATTAAAATTATTGACGAAAAAAAAGAAGAAACGTTTAACCTTGTAAATTTAAACTTGAATAAAGATAAAATTGATAATGTACAAGTCTTTAAAAAAGTAAAAGATAATTATAAAAATGATACTATTAAAAAAAAGAAAATAACTAAAAAAAAACTAGATAACAAAAAAGCTGTTGAAAAAACTAATGAAAATGTATTGCTTAACAAAACAAAAAAAGTAGATAATAAGGAAAAAAGAAAAGATAAATCTTTTGTTAAACTTAATGCCAATCAAAGTCAAAGCATCAAAAAGTTGAAATCAAATAAGATAAAGATTAAAAAAGACAAATCAAATCAGGTAAAGAATATTTGTTTGATTTTAGAGAAATGTGATATTGATCAAATTACAAAATACTTAATTGAGGAGGTAAATAATAGAGACTTTCCTGATATTACAAAATCAGAATAAAGTGATATGAATAAAAAAAAAACATATAATATAGCAGTCGTAGGCTTAGGAAATATTGGAAGTTATTTTTTAAATTTTTTGATTAAAAATAAAAAACAGATATGTGCTAAAACAAATTCAAATATAGGTAAGATATTCATCTCTGCCAAAAATAAAAAGCGTAAGAGGAAAATATTATATAACTCAAAAATTATATGGTTGAAAAATTATAAAGAGATATTTTTTAATAAACAAATTGATATAGTCATTGAGTTAGTAGGGAACGCAGAAGGTCCTGCTAAAGATTTAGTTTTTAACTCACTTAAAAAAAAGAAGCATGTTATTACAGCTAATAAAGCACTGATTGCTAAATACGGAGACCCTTTATCTAAGATTGCAGAAATGAATAAAGTTAACTTAGAATATGAGGCTGCGGTTTGTGGCGGAGTGCCAATCATAAGATCTATTAAAGAGGGCTTAATTGCAAATAAGATTGATCAAATTCAAGGAATACTAAACGGAACATCAAACTATATTCTTTCATCTATGCATAAAAATAATTTATCATTTGATACAATATTAAATCTTGCAAAAAAAAAGGGTTACGCAGAGTCTAATCCGATATCTGATTTAAACGGTGATGATGTAGCGTCCAAATTGAAGATATTAACTGCTCTTTCATTTAATTGTAAAATTAATAAATCTATACATGTAGAAGGTATAAAGAATATTGATCTTGAAGATATTAAAAATGCTGATAATCTTGGATTTAAAATTAAGCTTTTAGGCGTATCTGAAAAAAAAAATAACATAATTTATCAAAGGGTTTATCCAGTTCTAATAAAAAAAACTTCTTATATAGCTAGCATAGATGGAGTGCTTAATGCTGTCATAATTGACGGAAAGCCTGTAGGTAGAAGTGTAATTCAAGGCGAGGGCGCAGGACCTGACGCAACTACTTCTGCAATAATTTCAGACTTGTCTTCAATACTGAGAGGTAATATTAAATTTCCTTTCTCAATAACAGACAAAAAAAGAAAAGTATTAAAATTTGACAAAATTTCTAATTTAGAATTCTCAGCTTATATTAAGCTACAGGTAAAAGATAAAAAAGGCGTTCTATCAAAAATCACAAAAGATTTTTCAGATAGCAAGGTTTCAATAAAAAGACTAATTCAAAACCCGGTAAAATTGAAAAATCACTCCTCGATTGTAATAATTACTCACAAATGTAAAAATATATTTTTAGAAAAAACAGTTAAAAAACTTACAAATAAAAAGTATATTGTTAAAAAACCTAAGTTAATTCGAATAGACAATAATTGATGCCGTTGGAAAAAAGTTTTCTTAACAAATTTGTAAAAGTTACAGAAAAAGCAGCTATAGGTGCTTATAATTATTTAGGAAAAGGTGATAAGAACGCCGCAGATCAGGCAGCGGTTGATCCTATGAGAGCTGAGTTAAATAAAATTGAAATGAATGGTCAAATCGTAATAGGGGAAGGAGAAATGGATGAAGCTCCGATGCTTTTTATTGGAGAAAAAGTAGGAACTAAAACTGGTCCATTTCTCGATATAGCTGTTGACCCATTAGAAGGAACAAATTTTGTTGCTAAAAATTTACCTGGAGCATTTTCAATGATTGCTATATCTGAAAAAAGTAAACTCTTTTCTGCACCAGACACTTACATGGAAAAAATAGCTATTGGTCCTGGTTTTACTAAAAATCTTTTAGATCTTGATAATTCAATAGAACAAAATATTGAAATACTCGCGAATGAAAAAAAAGTTAAGTATGATCAATTAACGGCCTGTGTTCTAAAAAGACCAAGACATGACAATATCGTTGAATCATTAAAACGAATGGGAGTAAATATCAATTTTATTACTGATGGAGATGTTGCTGGTGCAATACTTACAGCAAATGAAAATTCACCAGTTGACATCTATATTGGAATTGGAGGTGGGCCTGAAGGGGTATTGGCTGCCGCTGCATTAAGTTGTTATGGTGGTCAAATTCAAACACGACTTATTTTAGATAAAAATGAAAAAATAAAAGCCAAGAATATGGGTATTTTTGATTATTCAAAAAAATATAACATTGATGACATTGTTAAAGATGACGTTATATTTTGCGCTACTGCAATAACAGATAGTGATATCTTAGAAGGTGTAAAGAAGAAAGATAATTATTATTTGACTCATTCAATTGCACTACACAAGAGTGAAAATATCTCAAAAAAGATAATAAATAAATATAAAAATGAATTTTAAATCTGTTACAGGAAAAAATTGGATCGTAAAAAATTATGATAACAATGTAGTAAACTTTTACAAAGATAACTTCTTTCTGGATGAGGTTACCTCTAGACTTTTAGCTGTGAGAAATATAAACAAAGAAGATGTTCAATTATTTTTAAATCCATCAATTAAAAATTTATTACCAGATCCGTATAACTTAAAGGACATGTCTAAGGGAGTATTGAGAACAATAAAGTCTATAGAAAATAACGAAAAGCTTTCAATTTTTGGTGACTATGATGTTGATGGAGCTTCATCAACAGCATTATTGGGCAATTATTTTAAAATAATTGGTATGAAATTTGAGATTTATATACCAGATCGTAAAAATGAAGGTTATGGACCTTCTATTAATAGTTTTGATAAGCTAATTTCATCTGGATCAAAGTTAATATTTACTGTTGATTGTGGCACTTTATCTTTTAAACCAATAGACCACGCTAATTCTAAAAGTGTTGATGTAATCGTTTTAGATCATCATCAATCGGAGGTCAAATTACCCAATGCTAATTCATTGATAAACCCAAATAGACTGGATGATGAGTCAAATTTAAATTATTTATGTGCTGCAGGTGTAACTTTTATGTTTTTAGTGGCCTTAAACTCTAAATTAAGAGAAATGGATTGGTTTAAAAAAAATAATATCAATGAACCAAATTTAATTAACTTCTTAGATTTAGTTTCTTTAGGAACAATTTGTGATGTTGTTCCTCTTATAGGTTTAAATAGAGCAATAGTAAAACAAGGTTTAAAGATTATTAAAAGAAGAGGTAATATTGGTCTTAAAACTTTAATTGAACTTTGCAACATAGAAAGCAACCTAACTACTAAAGATCTGGGATATGCAATTGGTCCAAGAATTAACGCGGGGGGTAGAGTTGGAAAATGTTCACATGGAGCAAATTTGTTACTAAACATTGATCCAAAAGAAAGTTTTAAAATAGCTAGTGAACTCAATCAATATAATAAAGATAGACAAGAATTGGAGAAAAAACTTCTTAATATAGTTTTAAATTCAAATAAAGAAGTTTTTGAGGATCCTGTATTAATAATTTCAGGAGAAAATTGGCATGAAGGTGTTATAGGAATTGTTGCTTCAAGAATTAAAGATAAATTTAATAAGCCAACAATTATTATTTCTACAGATAAAAATATTGGAAAAGCTTCAGCCCGATCAGTTCAAGGCTTTGATATTGGATCAGCAATTATAGCAGCGATGCAAAACAATTTACTTTTAAAAGGTGGAGGTCATAAAATGGCAGCTGGTTTTTCAATTGATATGAATAATCTTAAAGCATTTAAAAAATTTATAATTAGTAAATTTAAATCCTCAAAAGTAAACTTATCTAATTCTTTAAATATCTTTTTAGACTCTGAATTATCTCCAGCTGCACTAAATCTTGATTTTTACGAAAAAATTAATAATTTAGCACCTTTTGGCTCAGGCAACCCAGAACCAAAGTTTTTTTTAGAAAATATGAAGGTAATAAATTCCAAAGTTTTAAATGATTCTCATATCAAATCAACTTTGATCGGTAGGGATGGAACAGCTATAAAAACAATAGCATTTAATGCATTTGGAAGTGAATTATCTCAATATCTTAACACCAAGAATAAAAACTCCTTTAACATAGCGGGTAAATTGAGTTTGAATGTGTGGCAAGGAAAAAGAAATGTGGAGTTTATTATCGATGATATTTCTGTTATTAAGAACCACAAAAATTAAGGTCCCATCGTCTATCGGTTAGGACACATGGTTTTCATCCATGAAAGAGGGGTTCGATTCCCCTTGGGACCGCCAAAATATAATGTATAAAATTGCCATAATAGAAGAGATACATAAAGACGGTTTAGATTTGTTGGAAAAGAATCCCAATTTTCAATTTGAAGTAATAGATAATCCATCTGAAGAAAATTTAATAGAAAAATTGCCAGCTTTTGATGCTTGTACATTAAGAGTATCTAAACTTGATGAAAATATTTTAAAACATTGTCCAAATCTTAAGGTTATATCAAGACATGGTGTTGGATATGATAACGTTGATTTAAAATCTTTAAAAAAAAGAAATATTAGTTTATTGATAACATCAACAGCAAATGCAGTATCAGTTGCCGAACACGTTTTATCAATGTTTCTTTCACTTTCAAAATCTATAATTAAATATGATGAAGAGGTAAGAGATGGAAATTTTAAAAAAAATTCCAAAAAAATTAAAACAATTGAATTATTTAATAAGAATATTTTAATTGCAGGATTTGGTAGAATAGGTAAAAAATTAATTTCTAGATGTTTATCTTTTGAGTCAAATGTTTTTGTATATGACCCTTATGTCAAAGATGATATAATTAATAAGCTTGGAGGAAAAAAAATTAGTTCAATAGAGGAAGGTCTTAAATTGGCTGATTTTGTTTCACTTCATATGCCATTAACACCTGAAACTAAAAATTTAATTAATTATTCAACAATAAAAATTATGAAAAAGAATGCAATTTTAGTAAATACTGCTAGAGGTGGAATTATAAATGAAGAAGATTTAAACAAAGCTTTAAACGATAATTTGATATTTGGAGCTGGTTTAGACGTTTTTTCGCAAGAGCCAATAGATAAAAATAATCCACTTCTTAACAATAAAAAAGTTATTTTAAGCCCTCATTCTGCAACTTTTACCGATGAATGTACATCGAGAATGGGAATTGAAACAACAAAAAACTTAATAGATTTTTTTGAAAATAAAATTGATAAATCCATGATAGTAAAATTATAAAGCTAAACTTAATCGGGCTATCATTAATCTAATATTTTTAATCCAGTATCCTTAATTACCTTACTTAAATAATTATAACCCTTTTTAGCATACTCTAGCGGGTTAGCTTTAATCGGATCTTGTTCAGCTTCTATAACAATCCAACCAGAGTAATGTTTGTCTTTTAAAGCAGTAATAATAGGTGAGAAATCAATACATCCGTCACCTGGCACAGTAAAGGTGCCGTTTAAAAATGCTTGTCTAAAAGATAAATCTTCTCTTAATGAATTTAATAAAACATCTTTTCTAATATCTTTTGTGTGAACATGTATAATTTTTTGGTAAAAATCATTAATCAATTTTATAGAGTCCCCCCCTGTAAATAACATATGCCCTGTATCAATTAGTAATTTAACACTATCTTTAGTGTTTTCGATTAATCTTTCAATTTCTTTTTGTGTTTGAATAACTGTTCCCATATGATGGTGGTAAGCCAAAGGCATTCCAGAGTCTATCATCATACTACTTAGTTCATTAATTCTATAAACTAATGTCTTCCATGCATCGTTATCCAATATTGGTCTTTTAGATAAAGGCTTCATAGGATCTCCTTGTATAGAGTTAGTTACCTCGGCAACGACCATACAGGTTGCTTGACAATCCTGAAATAATCTTAATTGCTGTTTCATTAGTTGATACTCCTCAGTTGGTTTATTTTTTAATAAATGAGCTCCATACCAACCTGAGCATAGTTTTAGGTTTTCCTTTTTTAATTTTGGGATCAAAATTTCAGATTCTAAAGGAAATTTTCCTCCAAATTCAATGCCAGAAAAGCCAGCGATTTTAGCTTCAGAGAGACATTCTTCTAATGTTGTTTCTACTCCTAGCTCAGGCATATCATCGTTACTCCAAGCTATAGGCGATACACCTAATTTAATCATATGTTTTCATTTTGAACTTTATACACCTCTTCTTTGTTTTTTCTTTCCCTCGAGGTGATCTTTAAGAGCTTTTTTATTTTCTTTAGTTGAAGGAATAGAAAGGGTGGGACTTTCCCAATAGGCTGACCCTTCGAGCCATTGATATCCATCTGTATTAATACTAATTAAATACGTTTTTTTTGATTTTTTTGCTCTTTTAAAAGCTTCCTCAAGTTCTGAAATTGAATTAACGTGTTCTCCCTCTGCACCCATACTTTTTGCATGTGAAGCAAAATCTACCGAAACAAGATTTGAAACATTTGAACTTTTTAATAAACAATTAAATTCTTTTCCTCCTTTACTTACCTGTAATCGATTAATAACAGCATGACCTCCATTGTCACAAACTATTATTATTAGTTTATGATTAGTTATAACTGAGCTATAAATATCAGAATTGAACAATAAATAAGAGCCATCACCAACAAATGTGATGACTTCTTTATCAGGATTTGCCATCTTTATGCCTAAAGCACCTGAAATTTCATAACTCATACAGCTAAATCCCCACTCTGTTTCATGAGTATTTAATTCCTTTGGTCTCCAAACTTGGACAACTTCTCCTACTAAACCACCTGCGGCAGTAACAGCTATATCTGTAGCACTAGAGTTTCTGTACACAGCACCAACAACATGAGCATAAGATGGTAATTCTTGATTAGTAGGGCCACTTTCTTTATCAACGTAATCGTTCCAATTTTTAAGCTCTTTTTTTCCTTGATTACTCCATTCATCATTTGCTCTCCATGAACCTAGAGTTCGAGATAGTTCTGTTAACGTCACTTTTGCGTCTCCTATAATAGCTTGAGCCATATGTTTATTAGCATCAAATCTACCTGCATTAATTGTAACTAATTTAAATTTTGGATTTTCAAAATTTGCCCACGAACCGGTGGTAAAGTCTGCTAATTTAGTTCCAATAGCAATAGCCAGGTCTGTTTTTTTTGCCATATTATTTGCAGCTTTCCCCCCTAAACCTCCTATAGGGCCTAAAAAATATGGATGATCTTTTTTCATTGTAGAGTATCCCATAACTGTTTGAGTTACAGGAATATTGTGTTTTTTTGCGAATTCAGAAAGTTCGTGCATAGCATCAGAATAAAATACACCGCCACCGGATATTATTATTGGTGCTTGAGAATTCATAATTATTTCAGCAGCTTTTTTTACTTGATAATCATCTGGTCTAGGCCTTCTTATAATATGGGTCTTTTCTTTAAAAAAATCTTCTGGATAGTCGAACGTTTCTCCCTGTACGTCTTGACTTAAAGAAATACAAGCTGGACCACAATCTGCGGGATCTAGCATAATTTCAATAGCTTGTGGTAAGGATGATAAAATTTGTTCTGGTCTTACTATTCTATCAAAGTATCGCACTACAGACCTAAAGCTGTCATTCTGTGTAATACCAGGATTATTAAAATGCTCTACTTGTTGCAACACTGGGTCTGGCATTCTATTTGCAAACGTATCTCCAGGTAAAAATAGAATTGGCAACCTATTGCTTATTGCAACAGCTGCTGCTGTAAGCATGTTTGTTGAGCCTGGACCAACAGAACTAGTTGCAACAAATATTTGTTTTCTTCTTTTTGCTCGGGCAAATGCTATACCTGTCAAAGCCATATTTTGTTCGTGATGGCCTCTCCAAGTTGGTAAATCTTTTCTATATTCCTCTAATGCTTGACCTAAACATGCAACATTACCATGTCCAAATATCCCAAAAGCACCTGGAAAGAGAGGTACTTTTTTTCCATCGATTAAAATCTTTTGTTTTGTAAGAAATTTTACTATTGCGTGAGCACAAGTAAGTTGAATGTTTTTCATAAATTCATTATAACCTATTTAAATATACTCTAATTTTCAACGAAATATTATGTACGAAAAGTTTGGTCAGTTTATAGATGGTAAATGGATAAAGTCTTCAAGCGGTGAGACTTACGAGGTGATCAATCCTGCTACAGAGGAAGTTATTGGCAATGCTTCAAAAGCTAACAAAAATGATATTGAATTAGCTCTTAAGGCCGCGGAAAAAGGTTTGGAAATTTGGAAAAATACTTCTCCTTGGGAGAGAGCAAAAATAATAAGAAAAATATCTGAATTAATTAGAAAAAAAGTTGATGTATTATCTAAGTGGTTAACATTAGAAGTAGGAAAACCATTGACGGAAGGCGCAGGTGAAGTCGGGGGAGCGGCTGACATATTCGAATGGAATTCTGAAGAAACAAAAAGAATTTATGGTGAAACACTCCAAAGCAGGTTTCCAAATACAAGAATTCATGTTTACTATCAGCCTGTAGGCGTTGTAGCTGCATTGGTTCCATGGAATTTTCCAATTATTTTAGCTTCGAGAAAGATTTCAACCGCTTTGGCGGCTGGGTGTTCTGTAATTGTTAAACCAGATGTAATAACTCCTGGATCTGTAATGGAGCTAGTAAATATATGTAAAGAAGCAGGAGTACCAGATGGTGTTGTAAATCTGTTGTCCGGTGATCCCGCTTTCATATCAGATAATTTATTATCGTCTAATATTATTAAAAAAGTTTCTATAACTGGATCAACTAGAGTTGGAAAACTAATTTTAAAAAAAGCTGCTGACAAAGTTCAAAGAGTTACAATGGAATTAAGTGGTCACTCACCATTTATTGTTTTTGATGATGTAGATTTAAATAAAGTTACTGATATGGCTATTACAGCTAAATTTAGAAATAACGGTCAAGTTTGTATATCTCCAGGTAGATTTTATATACACGAAAGTAAAAAAGATGACTTTACGAAATTAATGGTAGAAAAAACGAAAAATTTAAAAATTGGAAATGGTATGGACAAAGACACAGTTTTAGGACCGTTAACTACCAAAAAAAGGTTAGAAGAAATTGAAAATTTAGTTGAGTTGACAAAAAAAGAGGGGGCTAAAGTTTTATGTGGTGGAAAAAGACCAGCGGGTTTTAATAAAGGATTTTATTATGAACCAACTATATTTGATGAAGTAAAAGATGATTTTTCAATTACTAAACAAGAACCGTTTGGACCATTGGTACCTGTTTTGACATTTAAAAAGTTTGATGAAGTAATAGAACGTGCAAATAAGAATGAGTTGGGTCTTGCAAGTTATATTTACACAAATGATATGGAAAAAGCTAATAAAGCTTCGGAAATGATGGAGAGCGGAACAGTTGCAGTAAATACGCCGGTTGTAGCTGTTGCAGAAGCACCTTTTGGAGGTATTAAACAAACAGGTTACGGTAGAGAAGGTGGTTCAATGGCAATAAAAGATTATTTAAACATAAAATACACTCACCTAGGTGTCTATTACGATAGATGAGAAAAAATAAGCTTAAGCAAATGTTTAGAGAGGGCAAACCAATTATTAATGGGTGGTTGCAAATACCAAGTGCATTTTCAGCTGAGGTGATGGCTCATCAGGGCTGGGACTCGTGCACCATAGATATGCAACATGGTGTAATTGATTATCCAAATGCATTAAATATGTTGCAGTCAATATCTTCAACCGAGACTATTCCTCTAGCCAGAGTAAATTGGAACGAGCCTGGTCAAATAATGAAAATTTTAGACGCTGGATGTTACGGGATTATTTGCCCGATGGTTAGCAATAGAAAAGAAACTGAGAACTTTGTGAAAGCATGTTTATACCCACCTAAAGGATATAGAAGTTTTGGGCCCATTAGAGGTCTATTATACGGCGGGAGTGACTATGCTAAATATGCTGATGATGAAATTTTAAAGCTTGCTATGATAGAAACTAAGGAGGCTTTAGAAAAATTAGATGAAATTTTAGATACACCAAACTTAGATGGTATTTATATAGGGCCAGCTGATTTAAGTCTTGCTGTTGGTGAAGAACCTGGTTTTGACAAAAAAGAAAACACAATCGCTTATAAAGAGATAGTAAGGATTTTAGAATCTGCAAAAAGGAAAAATCTATTGGCAGGCATACATAACGGATCTGTTGAGTATGCTCAAAAAATGATAGATCTGGGTTTTAATCTAGTTACAATTGGTGCAGATCAAAGATTTATGAGTTCCGGTGCTAAAACAGTAATTGAAAAAATTAAAGGGAAAAAACAAGGAAAAGAGACGAAAGGGTACTAAAATTAGAATGAGCTTTTATGTTTATATGCTCAAATCTATATCTGATAAACCCGTCACATACGTTGGTTATACAAAAAATATCAATAATAGAATTAAACTTCATAATAGGGGAAAAGGAGCTAAATTTACAAGAGGTCGCAAATGGATCCTTATTTATAAGGAAAAAATTAATTCAAAAAAAGAGGCAATTTCTAGGGAATATTATATAAAGAAAAATAGAAAATTACGAAATTTATTAAAGTTAAAAAAATGAAAATTTCAATATTACTACCTTATAAAGAAAACTTTTCACCAATTTATCCAGGCGCTGTCTCACTTTTTGTTAATGATACTGTAAAAATAAGTAAGTTCAAAAAAAATATTATTATATTTGGCAATACACATTTTAAAAAAATATTTAATTTGAACTACAAAAACATACCACTATCTAGATTTCGTTTTAGAAGTTCTAGCAAAAAATATGTATCAGAATTTGTTAAAATTGAAAAACAAAATAAATCTGAATTAATTGAAATTCATAATAGACCGAATTATTTAGATGAATTAACTAGAAGTCTAGAAAAAAGAAATTACGTATTGTATTTTCATAATGATCCTCTAACAATGACGGGTTCAAAAACAATAACACAAAGAAAATTTCTGTTAAAAAACTGTTTCAAAATTATTTTTAATAGTAATTGGTCTAAAAAAAGATTTCTTCAAGGTATGCATAATAAATTTATTAATAGTGAAAAATTAATAGTCATATTTCAATCTGCCTTAAAGCAAAAAATAAATATTAAAAATAAAAAAAATGAAATAACTTTTGTAGGTAAATTGAATAAATCAAAAGGATATGATATTTTCGGCAAGGCAGTTCTTAGAATTTTAAATAAACATAAAACGTGGAAAGCAAATGTCATAGGTGACGAACAACGAGATAAGATTTTTTTTTCTCATAAAAACTTAAAAAAATATGGATTCATTAATCATAGTAAAGTTTTACAAATTTTTAAAAAAACCAGTATAGCGGTAGTATGTTCCAGATGGGAAGAGCCTTTTGGACGTACGAGTCTAGAGGCAGCTTCTTCTGGATGCGCTGTTGTCATAAGCAATAGAGGTGGACTTCCAGAAACAATTACAAACGGTGTTATTTTAAAAGAGCTTAACCCAGAAAGCTTATATAATGCCATTAACAAACTTATTATAAATTCTGAAGAGAGAAAAAATTATCAAAAACTATCTTTAAAAAATTTTTATTTATCTCATGAGCATGTATCAAGTCTCATTGATAATTATAGGGATCAAAAACTTAAAATTAAAACTCTTTTTAATATTTCAAATACAAGTCCATCCCTAAGAATATTACATGTTACAAATTTTAATGAACGCCATGATGGAAGGTTGTTTTTTAATACAGGTAGAAGGTTAAATAATGGTTTTATTCGTCTAGGACACAGTATTTTAGAGTTCAGTGATAGAGATATACAAAAATACTATAAGAGCTATAAAGATATAACAGGTTCCAAAACTTTAAATGAAAAACTTAAAAAAACTTGTTACAATTTTAAACCTGATGTAATGGTTTTAGGTCATGCAGATTTAATATCTCCACAAACATTAGGTGAACTCAAAGATGATTATCCAAGCCTTAAGATCGCACAATGGTTTTTAGATCCATTAAATAAATTTGGTCCCGATTATAGTAGAAATAAACTTAGGATTTTAGATAAATCTGAATTTATAGAGGCAAATTTTTTAACAACAAGTCCAGATGTTCTCGATTTTTTACCAAAAAAAACAAACAATTTTTTTATACCTAATCCTGTTGATAAATCATTTGAAACTTTATTTAATTATAAAAAAGACTGCAATATGGATGTATTTTTTGCCTTAAGTCATGGTGTCCATAGAGGCGTACTCAAATCCGGAAAGTTCGATGATAGAAATATATTTATAAATAATCTTATTGAAAAAACTGAAAACGTCAAATTTGATTTATATGGTGTTAATAAAGTGCAACCTATTTGGGCGGATCATTATTTTAAATCTATATCGAATTCTAAAATGGGATTAAATCTGAGTAGAGGAAAACCAATCAAATATTACAGTAGTGATAGAATTACTCAAATTATTGGTAATGGGTTAGTAACTCTTATTGACGAGAAAACTCAATATGGTGATTTTTTTAATAACGATGAGATGATTTTTTACAAAAATATTGATGATCTATCAGAAAAAATTATAAAAGTTTCAAAAGATGAAAAACTAAGAAAAAAAATTGGTAAAAAGGGGAAAGACAAATATTTAAAGCATTTTAATTCAACTCTTGTGGCAAAGTTTATTCTAGAAAAAACATTAGATATAAAATCAAAAAATAAGTACTTTTGGCACAACTAATGTTTTCTATTATAATACCGACATTAAATAACTTAAAATATCTTAAACTCTGTCTAAGGAGTATTAAAAATAACTCTAAATATGAACATCAAATAATTGTGCATGTAAATGAAGGGAACGATGGAACTCATGAATATATTAAATCAAATAATATAGCTCACACTTTTACTCCAAAAAACATTGGTATGTGTTCTGCAGTAAATATTGCTGCTAAAAAAGCAAAAACAGATTTTATATTATATTCACATGATGATATGTATTTTTGTCCAGGTTGGGATGTGTGTTTAAAAGATGAACTTTCAAAAATTAATAACAAACTTTTTTATTTATCTGGCACTATGATAGAACAAAATTCTGGCCACATTCAATATGATGCCGGGATTGACTATGATACTTTCGATGAAAAGAAGTTATTAAATGATTTCGAAAATCTTGAACATCATGATTATCAAGGTTCGCACTGGGCGCCACATTTAATACATATAGACATATGGAACAAAGTAGGGGGTTTTAGCGAGGAATTTAACCCTGGGTTAGGGTCTGATCCAGATTTGAACATGAAACTATGGAATGAAGGTGTTAGAATTTTTAAGGGATTAAAAGATTTTAAAGTTTATCATTTCGGTTCTATATCGTTAAGGAAAAAGTTTGATGTAATAGCTAATAAAGGAACTAAAACTTTTCTTAAAAAATGGGGTTTTCTGCCTACTTTTTTTGTTAAACATTACTTGAGAGGTGGAAAGTTTAAAAAGAATAGAATTTTATCTTTAAACTACAATGGACCTTTAAATGAACCTATCAAAAATCTTTCTTACTATTATGATTTACTTATTTCTAAAATTAAGCTTTATAAAATATTAATTTTTAATTGAAAATCAATTATTGAATGAAAATCTTTAAATTTCTTAGTATTTATTTTAAGTCAATTACGCATAGAAAGATTTCTTTCTCATACGGAGGAATCGACTCTATAGTAGAGTATATATTTAAATCAAAAAAAATGGCTTATACGTTGATGTAGGATGTGGTCATCCTATTAAAAATAATAATACATATTTGTTAAACAAAAATGGTTGGACAGGAGTAAATATCGATTTAGATTTTTCGAATATTGAATTATTTAATATATATAGACCGAAAGATTTAAATATTTGTGAGGCTTTATCTGATAATGAAAAAGTTGTAGATTTATTCTTTTACCATAATAAATCATCTATAAATACTATTGAAAAAAGAACTTCTGACTATCAAAATGCAAAAGTATCTTCTATCAGAAAAATAAAAACTAAAACACTCAATTCTATTCTAGACAATAGTCAATTTAAAAATATGATAATTGATTTTTTAACAGTTGATGTTGAGGGATCAGAATTATCAGTTCTTAAAAATTTCAATTTTGATAAATACAAGCCTAAAGTTATCGTTGTTGAATATTTAGATCTTACATTGCCTAAACTTGAAATTAAAAATATAATTTTAAGTAATATTTTAAATTCTGAAATTTATAGTTTACTAATTAAAAAAGATTACTCCTTGGTCAACATATTACATGCAGACTTAGTATTTGTTCGTAACGATTTTAAAGATTAAATCTTAATTTTATTCAGTGCATTGTTTTTAAAGATATTAGCTTCTTTGATATATCTTCTAACCATTTGAGTGGTTTTATGACCTGTCATAGTCATTATGTCTCTCTCTTCAGCTCCAGATTGTGCGGTTGCAGTTGCAAAACCAGATCTAAGACTGTGTCCAGAATATTTATTTTCATTGAAACCTGCTATTTTTGCAAATTTTTTGATTATTAAAGCTACACTTTTATCTGATATATCGTATATCTTCCCGTCTTTAATATTGCCCTGCGTAATCCATATTCTCAAATTTTTTACAGGACAGTATTTTTCCGTATTAAAGTAGGGTATGCCTTTAGTCATCCCTTCTCCTGATTGATCTGTTTTTGATCTTTTAACAAATATTTTTAATCCCTCCGAAACGAACTCAATATCATCTATTTCAATGTTTACTAGTTCGGATCTTCTAAAACCGCCTGCAAATCCTATTAATATAAGGCTCTTATTTCTTAATTTTCGAAGGTAACTTATATTTGATTCATCTATTGCATTAATTATTTTTTTTAACTCATTGATTAATATAGGTTTTTTTGATTTTTGATTAGTGCCTAATTTTCTTTTAATACCTAATAGATTTTCAATAATTAGGGGATGCTTTATATCTATATAATGTCCTTTAAGCTTATGAATTACACTTATTGAGGCTAATCTTCTTTTTAAAGTGCTAAATTTCGAAAATTTAGAAAGATTGGTGATATAAAAAGCAATTATTTTAGGATTGGTTGGCAGACTAGAGAAATCATTTGTTGAACAAAACCTCGTAAAATCATTAAAGTCTGCTTTATAAGCTCTAAGCGTATTATCAGCTTTTGAATTCTTTAAATTCTTTAAAGTATCTATTTCGAGGCTTTTTATATCAGTAACTAGTTCGTTCATAATAAATTCCGATAACCATTAATTATCGGAAATAATATAACATATGATTTTTAATGTCAAATCATTTATTTTTCTAATAGACGAAATATTTTTTCTAAAAGCTTAGAGACATAGTAGATTTGAAATTGTTGGAATTTGTGTATTTATAAACAAAGCCTTGGAACCGAATATCGCTGGGTTCGCGTGGTTGTTCACTGTGGTCCTATTTTTTCCAATATAAATATTTTTATTAGGAATTGTTTCATACTCTAGAGTTTTAGAATTACGAGGGTCTAGATTTTTCGGAGACCCTCAATAATCAGCGCTCAATTGCCAGAAAGTTTTTGTGGAAGATGTATAATTTTAGATATAAAAGTCAAAAAACCCGCTTGAATTAAAGAAACTAGAGGGATACAAAGAGATTGATATTATTGAAGTTTTAAGTGTAAAAATTGAAGTTTGTAGAGTGAAATATGATTAAATATTTGTTATTTGCCGCCCTTTTTGTGACCTTAGTATTTTTTAGTCTAAATTATTGGGAAAAGATTAAAAAGACAAAAAAAAATAGTTTAAAAAATGCCTTTTCAGCAATTTTTATTGTTTGCTTAAGTTTTTTAATATACCTGCTTTACGATTAATGTCTAAAACAACAGCATTTCAGCGAAAAGTATGGAATTACTTAAAAAAAATTCCTAAAGGAAGTGTTAAATCTTATAAAGAAGTAGCGATTGCAATTAAAAACCCCTTGTCAGCAAGGGCTGTGGCAAATGCTTGTTCCAAAAATCCTAACGCGCCTAGAATACCTTGTCATAGAGTAATTAAAAACGATGGATCAATTGGGGGGTATTCAGGTCCTGGAGGAAAAAAAACTAAACTTAAATTACTAAAAAAAGAGGGTTTTAAGCTTTAGAACTGTTGATTTACAAGGGTTTTTAGGTATTTAGGCCCCTACTCATCTATTTTTTATTAATGCATCCTATAGTTGCACTTCTCTGCTTAAAATCTCAAAAAAAACACTATGTATGGCTGTTTAAACGCTATATTCCATAATTGCAAAGCTTATTACTTTTGGCGGCTATTTACTTGATACTTCTTTTATTTTTTCAATTTTTAACAATATTTAAATATAATCTATTACTTTTATTCTTCATAATTTTAATACTTGAGTAAATTTATTATTATTTACCACCTTTTTTTTAATTAAGGTAAATAGCACTTACATAAATGTTAAAATTTAACTTTATATATTTTATATAAGTTACTGTATTTATTGAAAAAATTTAAGACTATAAAAAACAACAATTGGAATAGTAAAAAAAGACATTATAGTAGAAGTAACTATAACACTTGCTATACTATCAACAACCTTTCGCTTTGAATACATAGAACCAACCAAGTAAGTTAAAACAGCGCTTGGCATACAGGACTGAATTAAAAGAACCCCTGCCGCGAAACCAGTCAAATTGAAAAATTTAATCATACTAAATCCTATTATTGGGCCAATTATAACTCGCACAGCCCCTAGAATCGAGGCATGTGTCCATGATATTACCTGTAATCTTGATAAAGCTATTCCTAAAGACATTAGAACAAGAAATATAGTTGCGTAAGTCAGTAAAAAGGTTGTATTTTCAATATAACCTGGTACTTCCCATTCAAAATATAGAACAATTACAGCAGCTATAATTCCGTAAATTGGTACGTTTTTAATTAAAATATCAAGTGAAAAACTTTTTTTTGCTAGTAAAACTCCTATGGTAAAATGAAGTAAAATTATTACAGAAGCTATGGCAGAGGCTACTCCGAGACCCGAGGTCCCATAAGCAAATAAGCAAATAGGTATACCCATATTTCCAGTGTTTGGAAGAATGAGTGGTGGAAGTTCACTAATCATGTCTTTCTGTAGAATAAATAGAAAAATAAAACCAATAATTGCAAATCCTCCAATCATAATTAATGCATATACGAAATACTCAATAAAAACTCCTAAAGTTACATCTGTTGAAGTAATAGTATAAAAGATCATTGCGGGTGTTCCAATATTACCGGCAAGCGTAGTGATAAAATCCGTATTAAATTTTGGGTTTTTAATCCCTAAGTAATATCCAATTCCAATAATAAAAAAGACAGGAAGAATTACATCAATAAGTTTAAGATAGAGCTCCATTAAGCTCTTACATCAGATTTTCGAGGCTTTCTCAACTTGTTTTTAAAATTTATGGCAGTTTCAAATTCCATAAGCCTTTTATAAATTGATCTTAATTCAGTTATTCTTGTCCAATTTTGTAAAAACAAAGAGAAGCTACTTTGTACTTCTCGAAAAGCACTGGAAGTCTGAATTAAAACACCTAGTGTCATTGCTCCTGTAAACAAACCAGGACCCATTAATAAGTAAGGTACAATAATCATTGATTGATTATACATAATTAGCCAAAGGTCAAAATAACCATAATGCAAAAAAAGACGATGATAATTAAATTTAATTCCTGTAAAGAGTTGAAGAATAGTGGGAGCTTTAACATAATTACTTCTATCGTCTTCTCCATAAACAAGCTCTTTTCTAAAAGCTGCCTCCACTTTCTGATTATTGTATTCTAATCCAGGCAACTTTATTCCAACTATCCAACTTATAATTAAACCTCCCAAACTTGCAGTTAAAGAAACCCAAACCAATGAACCAGAAATGTCTTTAAAAAAAGGAATTACAACATTGGAGGATAATCCCCAAAGAATTGGTATAAAAGCAATTAACAACATTATCGCTCTAACTACCTGTAGCCCTAAACTTTCAACAATTTTAGCAAAGTTCATCGCATCTTCTTGAATTCTTTGAGATGCTCCTTCCACTTTAGCATCAACTGCTCTCCAATAAGGCATGTATGAAAATGTCATAGCTTCTCTCCATCTGAACGCCCACAATCTCGTAAAATAATTAGTTACTGTATAAATTATTACATAAGGTATAGCTAATTTCATGAACAAAAAAATTCCATCATAAAACTCAGACAATTCCCTTTCAGGCGCCTTTTGAAGCAAATCATAAAAACCCTTGTACCATTCATTAATTTTTACATCTATGTATGTTTGAGCTAGTAAAGAAAAAATTATAAATACAAATCCACCCCAGGACCATAATAACCATTTTTTTTCTGTAAAAAAACTACGCCACATATCTACCCTTTCGTGAAATTATCTGCATAAGATTTAATTGCAAATTTTTTTCTATTTGGTTCTATAATTTTAAAATCAAGATTATTCATTTTAGCATATGTGACGGCATCCTCTTTGTTGGAAAATTCTAGTTTTACAGCACCTAAAGTGTCATCGCTAGACTCCCACCCCATTAAAGGACTGATTTTAGGATCTCTGGTCTCAAATTCAAGTATCCATTTTTTTATCTTTCCTTTACCCGACTGCATTGCAGTTTTAGAGGGAATGTAAATTTTAACTTTTTTCATATAATGGTCGGGGCGGCAGGATTTGAACCTGCGACCCTCTGGTCCCAAACCAGATGCGCTACCAGGCTGCGCTACGCCCCGAGTTAGCTGATATATAGGTCAAATATAACTTTTTGGCAATTGAAAGATGCATGTTATATAAGTAAATATAGTGAATGATCCAATATATCTCAAAACCTTTTAAATACTTTTTCAAATTAGAAGCTGCTTCCGGCCTAATTCTGTTATTTGCAGCAATTATAGCATTAGTAGTCAGTAATAGTAAATTTTCTAACCTTTATTTTGATACGTTAGAAACTTATATAATTTTAGGAACTGAAAGTATCGGATTAAAACTAAGTGTCTTACATTGGATTAATGATGTGCTAATGGCAATCTTTTTTTTTCTTGTTTCGTTAGAAATTAAGAGAGAATTTTTACAAGGAGAGCTTTCTAATCCTAAACAAGCTTTGTTGCCAATAATCGGTGCCGTTGGTGGAATGGTGATACCAGCTTTATTTTATATTTTGATAAATCTTGATGACAGTACAAGATTAAATGGTTGGGCAATACCATCGGCAACAGATATAGCTTTTTCATTAGGTGTTTTATCTTTGCTAGGTAAAAGAGTTCCCTTGTCTTTGAAAGTATTTTTAACTGCTTTAGCAATAATAGATGATCTGGGAGCTATAGTAATTATCGCTTTTTTTTATTCAGGAAATGTCGAGATCAAATATTTGTTATTAATGCTTCTAGCTTTAATTCTTTTAATCACATTAAATAAATATAAAGTTAAAATATTTTTGCCTTACATAATTATTGGAATTTTTTTATGGGATTTTACTCATCAGTCAGGAATACACGCTACTATAGCTGGAGTTTTATTAGCATTAACAATTCCACATGGTAAAAAAAATTCTTTGTTACTGAAATTAGAACATAACATTCAGCCATACGTGGCTTTTGGTATAATGCCAATTTTTGCATTTGCCAATGCAGGAGTATCTTTAGAAGGATTAACATTTAATACACTTCTAAATCCTGTTCCATTGGGTATTGTGTTAGGGCTATTTTTTGGAAAACAGTTAGGTGTTTTTGTTTTTTCATATGCTTCAATAAAATTAAAAATAGCAGATAAACCAAGAGACTCGAATTGGGGATCTTTTTATGCTGTTTCAATTTTAACAGGAATTGGTTTTACAATGAGCCTGTTTGTAGGAAACCTTGCATTTATGAACAATCTAGAATATATGGATGGTGTTAAAATTGGGGTATTAGCTGGGTCCTTGCTATCGACCATATTTGGATATTTTTTATTAGTTATATCTAGCAAGAAATGATTGATCAAAAAATTATTAAGATTGCGTCAAAATCAAAGTTTTACGGTTTAAAAAAGCAATACACCCATATGGCCTCTTTTAAAAATAAAACATGTGGCGACAAAATAACAATAGAATTAAAAGTAAAAAAAAATAATATAGTAAATATGAGATATGAAACTGAGTCATGTGTGTTTTGTAATGCTTCTGCGAATCTGCTAGCGAATTACTTAAAGCTTTTTAAAATAAATAAACTTAAAAATAACATTGAACTTATGTATAAATTTTTTAAAGATGATAAATTAAAATTACCCAAAAAATTTCAAGATCTAAAGGGTGTATTCAAAAAAAAGTACTTCGCAAGATCAGAATGTATTATGCTTCCTTATAATGCATTATTAAAGGCCGTTAAAGAAAGATAAAATGAAAAAGGTTATTTTATTTATGATATTTACTTTATTTACAGCCCCTAATTTAAATGCAGATCAAAAAGCATATGATTTCAAATTTGATAATATTGACGGTGGGATTATAAATCTTGAAGAATATAAAAATAAAGTAATACTAATTGTTAATGTTGCTAGTAGATGTGGATATACCCCTCAATACAATGATTTACAAACATTATGGGAAAACTATCAAAATAAAAATTTAGTTGTTATTGGTGTGCCTACTAATAATTTTAAACAAGAACCTGGAGATAATGAGTCAATAAAAGAATTTTGTAAAACTAATTTTGCAATAAATTTTCCAATGAGTTCAAAAATTAATGTCATTGGAAATAATGCTCACCCATTCTACAAGTGGGCTAGAAAAAGTTATGGATTAGGAGCTATACCAAAATGGAATTTCCATAAAATAATTATAAATAAAAACGGAGTTATAGTTAATACCTTTGCATCATTCACTAAACCATCTTCAAAAAAAATTATTAATGCTATTGAGAAAGAGATTAAAAGTTAAAAGTTAATCCATCATAAGCAGGTATAATATTTTTTGGTAAATCTTTTTTTAATTTATTATAATCTAGATCAACATGTAAGTTTGTAAGTATTGCTTTTTTTGGTTTTAATTTTTTTATTAATTCGATTGCTTCATCATAGTTAAAATGAGATGGATGTTTTGATTTTCTTAGACAATCTATAATTAAATAATTCAAATTTTTTAAATTATTAAAAGATTTTTGAGGTATTTTATTGCAATCACTTAGATATGCGATTTTATTAAAAACGTATCCAGTTGCATTTATAAGACCATGTTTAATATCAAATGGTTTGATTTTAAATTTACTAGACTTTTTCTTTATTAAAAAAGAGTTCTTTATCTTATAACTTTTCATGATAGGTTTATAACCAAATCTTGGAAAGAAACAAAATCTATATTTTGACTCAAGAATTTTTATAGTTCTACTACTTCCATAAACAGAAATTTTTTTTTTATTCTTCCAAAAAAAAGGTCTCATTTCAAAGATGCCAGTGGTTTGATCTGCATGTTCGTGTGTATATATTATAGCATCAACATTTTTTATATCGTTATCGTGAATTTGCTTTTTAATATCTGGAGATGTGTCTATAAGTACAGAAATACCTTTGTAGTTTATATGTGCACAACAACGAGTTCTAATATTTTTAGGATTCTTTTTATCTAACTTACCCCAATAATTAGTTATCCAAGGAGAGCCTAGGGAGCTGCCGCAACCTAATATTGTAAATTTATTTTTCAATTGACTTGTCCAAATAATTTAAAGAAATTTTGTGTAGTAGTTTTGGCTAATTCATTAGGTTTTATATTTTTTAAGCGAGATAAAAAATTTACAGTATGAATTATGTGACTTGGCTCATTAGACTTGCCTCTCAATGGTTCAGGTGAAAGATAAGGTGAGTCTGTCTCGACTAAAATTCTATCAATTGGGATATTTTTGAATGTATCGGCTAAATCAGAGGATTTTTTGAAAGTAATTATGCCACTTGCTGAAATATAAGCACCCAAATCAACTAAATTAGTAGCAAATTCGCTGGAACCTGTAAAACAATGTAATAAAATTTTTAAGTCTTTTTTCTTTAATGCTTTTTTCAAAATATCATACGTTTCTTTCTCTGCAGATCTTGAATGAATAATAATAGGCTTATTACTCTCTTGTGAAGCTATAATATGTTCTTCAAATAATCTTATTTGATCTGTTTTTTCAGAATGATTATAATAAAAATCTAGACCAGTTTCACCAATGCCTATAATTTTTTTAGATTGTTTTATTCTTTTCAATATTTGAGACGAATTAATACCAGGATGGTTTTTAGCTTCATGTGGATGAATACCGTAAGTGCCGTAAACATTATCATATTTGTTTACAATACCTAGAATCTGCCCAAATTTTTTTTCTTCAACAGATATTGTTAACATTAAATTAACTCCATTGTTTGAAGCCCTATTCAAAACATCATTTAAGGATGAATTTAATGGCTCATAATCAAGATGACAGTGTGAATCAATTATCATTTTTAACTTTATTAAATAGTATTCCAGGCTTTAAAAGATCTTTTTGAGTATTAAATACTTTTTCATTTTTTATGTTTGAAATCTTAATTTGATCTATGTCAATATGTAACGACTTTAAAACCTTAGTTGTAGCAAGAGGCATTATTGGAAATAGTAAAATGCTTATATTTTTAATTTGTTTGATTATCGTATACATTATAGCATTCATTTTTTCTTTATCTATATTCTTTACTTTCCATGGTTCTTTATCATTAAAATATTTATTTGCATCAAAAGAAAATTCTATCACTTTTTTAATATAACTATTAAGATCTTGCTTATCAATTAAATCGATTAAATTATCAAGGTCGTTTTCTATTTTCATATTTAATCTTTTATCATCATCATCAAATTTTGATGGATTGGGTATTTTATTATCACAATTTTTCTCTAAAAATGTCAATACTCTTTGACATAAATTTCCATAATTGTTTGCTAAATCATTATTAATACAACTTTCTAAATTTTCTAGAGAAATATTTCCATCGTTTCCCAAAGAAACTTCTTTTATTAAGTAATATCTCAATTGATCAATTCCAAATTTATTTATTATCTCAATTGGATCTAAAATATTACCTAATGATTTTGACATTTTTTTTTTATCAGAAAGTATCCATCCATGACCAAAAACTCTTTCAGGCAATGATATTTTTGCTGCCATTAAAAAAGCAGGCCAATAAATAGCGTGAAAGCGAAGTATATCTTTACCTATGATATGTATAGAAGCAGGCCAAAAATCTTTGTAAAGTTTTTGATTGGTATCTGGAAAATTGAGAGCACTTAAATAATTAGTTAGAGCATCGAGCCAAACATAAATTACATGTTTTTTGTTTTGTGGCACTGGAATACCCCAAGAGAATGATGTTCTGCTTACTGATAAATCTTTCAGTCCTTTCTTCACAAAATTTTTAACCTCATTCGCTCTTGATCGAGGAAGAATAAAATTTGGGTTTTTATCGTAATGATCAAGTAATTCTTTGGACCAAGAAGATAGTTTAAAGAAATACGACTCTTCTTCCACCCATTCTACTGAAGAACCAGAAGATTTTGATATTTTTTTTCCATTTTCTTCTGATATCTCATCTTCATCATAATAAGCTTCATCTGAAACGGAATACCATCCTGAATATTTTCCAAGATAAATGTCTCCTGACTTAATTAATCTATTCCAAATTTCATTTACAGACCTATGGTGTCTAGTCTCTGTTGTTCTAATAAAATCATTATTAGTTAAATTTAGTACTTTTGTAAGATCTTCAAATTTTTTAGATACTTCGTCGCAAAACATTTTTGTATCTTTATTATTTTTTTCTGCTTCTTTTTGAATCTTTAATCCATGTTCGTCGGTTCCAGTCAAAAAGAAAACGTTATATCCTTGCATTTTTTTAAATCTCGCGAAAATATCTGCGATAATACTAGAGTATGCATGACCCATATGTGGATTTCCAGAAGGGTAATATATTGGTGTCGTTATATAAAAGTTTTTATTTTGCATTATTACAATTTCTCAAAATTGAGCTCATAACTGACTGAAAGTTTATATTGTATATTAAATAATCATTAATTGTTAATAATATCTTATTTTTAATTTTTGAAAATTTTTCTATTTTATCTTTGTCTTGTTTCATTAATTTTAAAAAATAAGATTCAGTTTTGAATTTTACGAGTTCTATATAATCTTTTCTTCCAGTTTTTTTATATAATTTAATTAAACATTCTATCGAAAATAAATAATCTTTATTTAAAAGATTATTTTCCTCAATAATATTGTAAAAATTAATATAATTACCAGGTGTTAAGTATAACTCATCTAATTCTGTTTCTTTTAAAATTTCAAATTTTATCTTTAGAAAGTTGATAATATTTAATCTTTCTTCTTCTGAAAGATTTAAATTGATTTCAAAACACCTTGATTTAATTGTTTCAAGTAGTTTTATGGTTTTGTTATTAATTAAAATAAAATAATTATTTAAAGTTGGTTCTTCAATAATTTTTAATAAAGCATTTAAACAGTTGTGATTTAAAGTTTCAATTTCATTAATTATGATGTACCTTTTTTTTTCATTAATTAGGGTTTTTTGAAATAGTCTCCTTTAAGCCTCGAATTTCATCAATCTTTAATGGTTTTTCTTTACTTAGATTGAGAAAAATAATATTTTCTTGAGATCTATTAAACAGACTTTGGTAAAAATTAGACTCATTATCAATTTTCATCTCACTGATATTGTAATTTGATTTGCTATGCAAATAATTTAGAAAATGAATTACTAACGTTAGCTTTCCAATTCCAGATTTGCCGCTTAATAACAATGTCTTGGGAAAATTATTTGACAACAAGTTCTGCAAAAAGTTAAAATTTTCGCGGTGACCAACTAATTTTAATGATAAGAAAGGATCTAGATCTTTAAAGCTCATCTTGATAGTCTCGCTAAAACAATTTGATAAATTTTTTTTTCTAAGTCACTAGTATCTTTTGAAGAATTTAAAACGTAGTAGTTTTTTTTATTTTTAGCAATTTTTAAAAAAGCTTTTTGAGCATTAATATAAAATTTTTTTGGAAACTTATCGTATCTATTAACTAACTTTCTTTTTTTTAATCTATTAAGTGCAGTTTCAGGCTTAACTTTTAAAATAAATGTAATATCCGGCTTTAAATTTTTTAAGATGGTTTTGTGTATATTATTTATAAAAGAGGATGAAACTTTTTTTCCGTGTACTTGGTATGCTCTAGTTGAGTCAATAAATCTGTCACATATAACGATGAATTTACGTTTCAAATGTGGGATAATTTTATTATTAACATGCTCATTTCTAGCAGCTAAGTATAAAAGTGTGTCTGTATATTTGAGAAACTTTTCTTTTTGATGCTTTGAAAAGTAATCTTTTAAAATTAAATTTCTTATAATTTCTGCACTAGGTGTACCTCCAGGCTCTCTTGTGAGGATGGTTTTTAATTTTTGTTTTTTTAAGTTTCTATAAAGTTTTTTACTTTGAAATGATTTGCCACATCCCTCTACACCTTCAAATACTATGAATAATGGTTTTGTTTTATACATCTCCCCAAACTAAATAATTCAAAGATGTAAATAAACTCGATATAAAGTTGATTTTTTCAATTTTTTCATTTGAAAAGACCGGAACTTTTTTAATTACTTCATTGCCATTATAAATCTTTATTTCTGCAATTTTTTGATCTTTTAAAATTGGGGCAAGTATCGGACCATTATATTCTAAGGATACTTTAAACTTTTTTAAATCTCTTTTATTAATTGTATGAAATACATTTTCTTTCGTTATACCTGGTATTATCCTTTTCTTACCTAGCCAAGTTTCTACTTCAAAAATTGTCTCATTGGCCTTTGAAATTTCATAAGTTTCAGAATTCCTAAATCCCCATGATAAGAGCTTAAGTGATTCAGAAGCTCTTAATTTTTTTGTAGTAAAACCGCTTCCTACTGCTATTAGTCTTCTATCTTTCCTTTTCATTGTGCTTGCTAAGGAATATTTTTCTAAAGACAGATAGCCTGTTTTGATACCATCTACACCTAAATTTTTATTTAAAAGAGTATTACGGTTATATTGCGTTATAGGATCACCACCAGTACGGTCCCAAGTATACTTCTTTTCTTTATACATTTCGTAGTAGTTTGGATGTTTTTTAATAAGATATTTTGACATTATAGCAATATCTCTAACTGTTGAAATATTCGTAACTCCATCAATACCAGATGAATTACCAAAATTAGTATTTGTCATCCCTATTTCAAGAGCCTTGTCGTTCATCATCTGAACAAAATTTTCTTCAGTTCCAGCTATACCTTCTGCCAAAGCAATACAAGCATCGTTACCGGATGCTATTACAATACCTTTAAGCAAATCATCTACTGATACTTGATCGTTGACCATGATAAACATTGACGAATATTCAGATTGTGACATTCTCCAAGCTTTTTCAGAAACTATAAATTTATCGTCTAAAGAAATTTTTTTTGTTCAAGTAAATCAAAAACAATTATAGTGGTCATTATTTTTGTCATAGATGCAGGATAAATTTCTTTATCGGGGTTAAACTCATACAAAATTTCCCCAGAATTATAGTCCATTAAAATTGCAGTTCTTGCATCAAGTTTAGGTTCTGCTTTCAAATTTATTAAAAATGCTAAGAGTATAAAAAAGGTATTTATTAAGTATTTAATCATTTAATTTTATATCCAAATCTTCAAAACCGAAGTTATTAAGACTTATATAATCATTTTTTAACATTTCAATAGAATTATACGGACCTGATAATAATTTTACACTTTTGCTGTTAATAATACGAACTTTTAATTTTTTTTCATCTAAATCATCAATTTCTTTAATCAGTCTCTTCTTCAAAAAAATAGCAGTTTCTTTAGAGTAAAAATCCCCAATAATTATTGTAAAATATTTTTTTTTTTTTACTTTGTTTTTTTTTCTTTTGTTTAGAAATATTAGCAATCAATACTTTAGTTACGGGTGCGTTAGCATGAATTTGTTTTTCATCAACGTGTGTTTTAGCTTTTTTTGCAACAAAAGATTTATTTTTTTTAATTTCCTCTATTTCGACATAAGGAAAATCTTTATCTAACTCTAACAGATCGGAAACTCTCTTTGTTAGTAGAATTTTATAAAAATCTGGATAATTAATTCTAAAGTCAGTTTTGAGTTTAATATTTTTTTTGGTTTCTGGATTAGTAATATTTAACAGAGTTCCTTTTTTTAGATTATTATGACCTATAAGTGGTAGCAAATTATCAATTTTATTTTTAATTATTTTATTATTGAAATCTTGCTTATTATAAATGTATGCAAATCCTTTTGATGTAAAAGATTTTCTATCAATATTTTTAGAATTGTATGTCGTACATGAAACAAAGGCTATTAGTATAAATAAATAACTATATTTCATTCTTTATCATTTCAGCTAAAGTACAAATAGATAATGCGAATCTCAATGATCTATTCCACTTCAGAATTTTATCATAATTTTCAGATGCAAGATATTTTGGTGAACTTTCATCTCCATCAGGAAGTATAAGGGCAGTTTTCCCTTTCAGACTAATTGGTGTTTTGTTTTTTAAATAGACTAAACCTATATCGTTCCATTTTTTTGAACTATTTCTATTTTTTAATATTTCTAGCAGAATGGTTGAAATATCTTTTATCAATTTTTTTATTAAATTTTACTTCAGCAAAACAATAATGATTATACTTCCATCCTAATTTATTTATATAATTTGCTGCAGAAGCTATTGAATCGGCCATTGAAAATTTTAGATCGATTTTGTTATCTCCATCATAATCTATTCCATGGTTCAATATTGTAGAAGGCATGAACTGGAAGTTTCCTAATGCACCAGCCCATGATCCATATAACATTTTTTTATTTAAAATCTTTTTATCTATAAGCGACAAAAGAATAATTAATTCGTTTGTAAAAAATCTACTTCGCCTTTTATCAAAGCTTAAAGTTGCTAGGGAAGAAACAATGTTCATTTTTCCGAAATTATTTCCATAATTTGTTTCTGTACTCCATAATGCTAGCAAAAACTCTTTTTCGACTTTAAACTTTTTCTCAATTTCATCAAAAATTTCTTTATTTTCTTTATATTTAACTTTTGCTTTTTTTACTGCTTTTGTTGTAGCTCTTTTGGATATGTAAACTTTTGTTTTTTCAAAAAATTCTGGTTGTCTGTTATCGTAAACAATAACTCTTTCAAGAAATCTTGCATCAGACATAATCTCATTTATTGTTTTTTGGGATATACCCTTTTGTGCAGCCTCAATTTTAAAACTTTCAAGCCAATTGTTAAAAGCTCTATTTATTTCAGAGGCATGAACATTAAAATTCATTAATATAAAAAAGAATATAATATTAAAAAGCTTAAGCATTTTTCTAAGTACCATAAATACAGATTTTTAACTAGTATTTGAATATAATTTAAGATGATTGTTATTTTATTTTATTAATAGTATTAAGTCTTATAAATATAACTTATGGAGAGGTGGCTGAGCGGTTGAAAGCACTGGTCTTGAAAACCAGCAACGAGGCAACTCGTTCGTGGGTTCGAATCCCACCCTCTCCGCCATTAAATTTTGAATTCTTTAAAAAGCTCTGTAATCTTATTTTTTTTAATTAGTATATTAGAAGTATTATTTTGATAGAAATTAAATATTATTTCATCTTCTAAGTCTAAAAATTTTTTTAAATCATTAAGTTCAACATTCGATAATTTATCTATATGTTTTTTTACAAATGAACTTAATAAAATGTCCATTTCTTTAGTTCCTCTATAATTTGCTCTGTATAAAATTTTTTTTTTTAAAGTCTCTGAATTATCCATAAAATATATTATATATTATTAAATGTATAATTTAAAAAAAGAATTTTTATTTAAAAACGTTTCAGCTCTTGATGGAATTGGAAAAAAACTAGCTTCTTATTTAAAGAATAAAAAAATCGAGAAAATTAACGATTTATTGTGGAATTTTCCTTATTCATATACTGATCGTTCAAATCTTTATAAAATCAACGCATTAGTTTTAGGTTCTATAGCAACCATAAATGTAAAAGTAAAAAAGTATAATTTTCCAAGAATAAGATCTTTACCAAACAGAATAACTTGTGAGGACGAAACTGGAATAATAGATCTAGTTTATTTTAATTCAAGAGAAGGATATATAAGAAAAATATTACCATTAAATGAATATGTGACGATAAGTGGTAAAGTTCAATCTTATAAAAATAAACTTCAAATAATTAATCCTGATTATGTGACTAAAATTGAAAACATGAACTTTGTAAAAAAAGTAATACCTAAATATTCTTTGACTGAAGGCTTAAATGAAAAAACATATAGTAAAATTATTTTAAATGTTTTGAAAAATCTACCTGATATCGAGGAATGGCATGATAAAAAAATTGTTAAAAAATTTGATTTTTTTAGTTGGAAAAATTCAATTGAAAATATCCACAATATAAGAGATAAAATAAAATTAAATTCACCTTATTATAGAAGATTAGCTTTTGATGAAATATTGTCTAATTTAATTGTATTGTCAAAAAATAGAGTGTCTATAAAAAAAGTTAAAAAAAAACCAAAAAAAATTAAAAATGAAATTTCAAAAAAAATTATATCAAATCTTGAATTTAAATTAACCGAGTCTCAAATTAGGGTTATAGGGGAAATAAAGTATGATCTAGAGCAAAAAAGTAAAATGTTCAGAATACTTCAAGGGGATGTTGGATCTGGCAAAACCATAGTTTCGATTTTATGTGCTGCTGAAATTATTGATGACAAGTATCAATGCGCTTTAATGGCTCCTACTGAAATATTAGCAAACCAACATTATAAGTTAATAAAGAAAATTCTGGAAAAATTTAATTTAAGAGTCGAATTTTTAAGTGGAAAAACAAAATTAAAAGACAGAAAAGTAATCTTAAATGATTTGAAAGAAGGTAAAATTGATTTTTTAATTGGTACTCATTCCTTATTTCAAAAATCTTTAAAATTTAAAAAGCTTGGTTTTGTTGTGATTGACGAACAACACAAGTTTGGCGTTAAACAAAGAATGGAATTGGCAAAAAAAGGAGGTAACGAGTGCGATGTCCTTTTGATGTCAGCAACACCCATACCCAGAACTATGATGATGTCAATGTATGGAGACATGGATGTATCCAAGATCGATAAAAAACCTAAAAATAGGAAAAATATAATTACTTTATCTAAACCTGAAAAAAAAATTGATGATTTATGGCCTTTTATTAACAAGCAATTAGAAAATAAGAATCAAATTTTTTGGGTTTGTCCACTCATTGAAGAATCAAAGATTTTAGATTATGCTTCAGTTAAAAAAAGGTTCCAATCCATAAACAAAAAATATCCAGGAAAAGTAGCTTTACTACACAGCGGCGTAGAAAAAGAGCAAAAAGAAAAGATTTTAAAAGATTTTTTAAATCTGAAAATAAATATTTTAGTTTCTACTACTGTTATTGAAGTTGGTATTGACTTTCCTTCAGCGAATACAATAGTTATTGAAAATGCAAATAAATTTGGTTTAGCACAACTTCATCAACTTAGAGGTAGAGTAGGAAGAGGTTCAGTACAAAGTTTTTGCATTCTATTATTTAAGGAAAGTCTCAATAACAATGCCAAATTAAGGTTGAAAGTTTTAAAATCTTCTAATGACGGTTTTTATATAGCTGAAGAGGACATGAGAATGCGTGGATATGGAGATATAATTGGATTTCAACAAAGTGGAATTAAAAATTTCAAGATTGCTAATTTAAATGAACACAAAGATTTATTTTTATTTGCTGAAAAACATATAAAAGAATTAGAAAAAAAAGAAATTTCTTTTAAAAAATATGATTTTTTATTAAAGATTTTTGATCGTGCAGATGTGATTAACATAGAATGAATAATTATTTACACCTGTGAAGTCCCTGCTGAAACTATAAATTTAGATGCTTGTTCGAATGTTATATCCAAATAAATTAGTTTTTTTTTTGGTACCATTAGCAAGAATCCACTAGTTGGATTAGGGGTTGTCGGAACAAAAACATTTACCAAATCTTCGCCTACTTTTTGGCTTATGATACCTTTATTATCTTTAGTTGCGAATCCAACTGCCCACACGCCTTCTTTTGGATATTCTAATAAAACTACACTTTTTTGATTATTTTCTGATTTTGTTAAACTCTCTGTCATTTGACCAATTGCAGAATAAATTGTTCTTAAAATTGGTATTCTTCTTAAAATTTTATTTATTATCTCTATAATTTTTTTCCCTAAAAATGATAAAGATATCCATCCAATAAATGTTATTAAAACTATTGCTATTAGAATTTCTAAACCAATTATATCAAAGGGCAGATAGTTATTTGGATTAATTTCTTTTGGTAATAAATTAGATGAAATTTTAATTATAAAAAGAGTTAAATAAAGAGTAATTCCAAGAGGTATTAATACAACTACACCCGTTAGAAAGTAATTTCTTAATCTTGTGAAAATTGATTTTTTTGTTTTAATATCCGGCATTAATTGTAGCTTGCGTAAATAATAAATATTAATAATAATATAAAAATTGCAATTAATAATTTATTATTTAAAATCATGAATCTATATGAAATATAACATAAATAGAAGAAAATTTCTTGGCTTATTTGGCTGTGGTTGTTGCACTCTTATGATGCCGTCTTGTGCAACAGTTCCAATTACCGAGAGGAAGCAACTTGCAATATATCCTGAGGCCAAAATTAATGCTCAGGCTCAAGCTGCTTATGCTAATTTTGTTAAAAAAGCAAAATTAATTACTAAAGGTTCCCAATTAAAAGAGATAATTGAAATTGGTAATAAAATTGAAGAATCTGTAAGTGCTTTTTTTAATAAAAAAGGAGAAACTGACCCTACTAAAAATTTTGAATGGGAATATGTGTTAGTTGATAATGATAAAGTTGTGAATGCATGGTGCATGCCGGGGGGCAAGATTGCGGTTTATACAGGATTATTAAAAATTACTAAAAATAAAAATGCTTTAGCAGTTGTTATGGGCCACGAAATCGCACATGCAGTTGCGAAACATTCAATTGAAAGAGCTAGTCAAGCATTAACAATTAATTTAGGAACCCAAATTGCTGACATTTTTTTAGGTGGAAAAGTATCTCAAGCAAGAAATAATGTAGGTAGAAGTACGGGCATGGATATTTTTCAACTTGGCATCATGAATCCGTTTGGTCGAAAGCAAGAAACAGAAGCAGACTATTTGGGATTAATTTTTTCATCTCTTTCTGGATATGATATAAGAGAGTCAATCAAACTCTGGCAACGAATGGCTGAAAAGAAAAAAGGTAAAGAACCGCCTGAATTTATGAGTACACATCCATCGAGTAAAAATAGAATTAAAAATTTGGAGGGATGGGTAAATGAAATAATTATAAAGTATCCACCAATAATTACATAAATTACTGGTGAGCCCTGATGGACTCGAACCATCGACACCCTCCTTAAAAGGGAGGTGCTCTACCAACTGAGCTAAGGGCCCAAAAAATTTCTTTTACAGTTAAATAGATTAAATTTCAATTAATATTTAACATTATAATAGTTTTATATATTTATTATAAAATTGATTAAAAGAGCCATTCTTTATGTGCTTCCTTATTTCACACATAAACTGCTGGTAGAAATTAATATTATGTAAAGAAATTATCATTGAAGCTAGTATTTCATTGCTTTTTACAAGATGATTTAAATAACTCTTAGAATATTGCTCTAATTGTCTAAAACTTACGACTTCATCTAGAGGAGACTTATCATATTTATACTTTGAATTTTTAAGATTAATTTTTCCTTTCCATGTGTATGCTAAGCCTGTTCTTCCTGATCTAGTGGGTAAAACGCAATCAAACATATCTACTCCATATTTGACTGCTCCTAGAAGATCAGAAGGTGTTCCAATACCCATTACATAACGAGGTTTTTTTTTAGGCAAATAATCAACTATTTCATTCAAAATTTTAAACATTTGATCTTGAGTTTCGCCAACTGCCAATCCACCAAGAGCATAACCGTCAAAGTCATAAGGTAAAATTTTTTCCAAACTTTCTATTCTTAAATCTTTATATAATCCACCTTGCACTATTCCAAAAAGAGCTTTTTTTTTGTTATTTCCAAATTCAATTTTACACCTTTTTGCCCACAAAGTTGAAGTATCAATCGCTTTTTTTAGAATTTTTTTGTTTTTAGTTAATTTGGGACACTCATCTAAAACCATTAAAATATCTGAATTAATTTTTTTTTGAATTTGAATACTTTTTTCTGGACTTAAAATTATTTTTTTTCCATCTATATGAGATTTGAAAATTGCACCGACTTTTTGATTAATTTGATTCAGGCTTGAAAGAGACATTATTTGAAATCCTCCAGAGTCAGTAAGTATTGGTTTGTTCCAATTCATGTATTCATGTAAGCCGCCAAATTTTTCAATAGTTCTAGTGCCTGGTCTCAACATCAAATGATATGTATTGCCTAAAATAATTTGAGTTTTAGTTTTAATTAAGTCATCAGCAAATATACTTTTAACCGTACCCAGTGTTCCTACTGGCATAAATGCGGGGGTATCAACTATTCCATTAGGTGTATATATTTTGCCTAACCTAGCTTTTTCATCTTGAGCAATTAACTCAAAACGAAAATTTTTTATTTGCATTTATTATTTTGATTTTACGCTAATTATTTTATCTGGATTTGTAACAGATCCGGAGTTGCTTTCTCCTTTTTTTATCATGTCGATAAATTCCATACCTTTAATAACTTTGCCAAAAACTGAATATTGTCGATCTAAATGAGGAGACGCACCAAAACAAATAAAAAACTGGCTGTTAGCACTATTTGGATCTTGAGTTCGTGCAGCAGAGATAGTTCCTCTAACATGTGCTATATCAGAAAATTCAGCTTTAAGATCAGGAAGACTAGAGTTTCCCGTTCCAGCTAGAGAAATATTATAATCTGGGCTATTCGAATTTCCAAATTTTACATCTCCGGTTTGTGCCATAAATCCCTCAATTACTCTATGAAAAACGACTCCATCATACTGACCAGTGGAAGCTAATTCTTTAAATCTCTTAACATGATTTGGAGCTTTATCTTCAAATAATTCGATCTCAACATCACCGTATTTTAACTTAATAATCATAATATTTTCCTTTGCAATTAAATTTACGTTTAAAAAAATAAAAAAAATTAAAATAAAATAGTTAATTTTCTTCATTTGAATTTATCTTTTAAAGCTTTTATAACAGAATTTGTAATAAATCTTTTTAAATTTCCATCCAATTTTGCTATTTCTTTTACAAATTTTGAAGATATCACTTGATTTTCTAAATCAGACATAAGAAAAATTGTCTCTATTCTATTATTAAGTTTTTTATTCATACCTGCTAACTGAAACTCGTACTCAAAATCAGATACAGCCCGTAGGCCTCTTATTATTAAGGACGAATTATATTTCTTACAAAGATTTATTGTTAAAATATCAAATGGAATTACTATAATTTTTTTTTTTATTCATTTTTAAATCTTTAAACAAAGAGTTTTTGATAATATTTATTCTTTCATCTATTGAAAAAAAATACTCTTTATTAACATTGTCAGTTGTGGCAATTACAACTCTATCAACTATCTTAAGAGATTTTTTGATTAAATCTATATGACCGTAGGTGATTGGATCAAAAGTACCTGGGTAAATTCCTGTTCTCATAATTAAACAATATTATCCTCTATTTTAATAACTGAAACAACTTTTTCCTCACCATTAAGTTTCTTAATTCTCACCCCTTGAGTATTTCTTCCAGCAATTCTAATTTCTTTTACAGCGCATCTCATTATACTACCTTTGTCTGTTGACAAAATAATTTCGTCATCCTCACCTACTACCAATGTAGATGAAACATTACCATTACGTGGTGAATTAATTATTCCTATAATCCCCTTACCTCCTCTATTAGTAACTCTAAAATCTAAATATGAGGATCTTTTTCCATATCCATTTTCGGTAATAGATAATATGTATTTCTGTGCTGTATTTTTCATCTTACTATTATCTTTTAAGGCCTTATTGTTAGTTTTGACATTATCTAAAATTGAAAGTGAAATAACTTTATCCTGTTCATTTAATTGAATGCCTCTAATTCCTTTTGAAGATCTGCCTTTAAATAATCTAAGTTTTTTTGACATAAATCTTATACATTTGCCCATTTGTGTGCTTAGTAAAATATCTTGATCTTCTTTGCATATTTTTACACCGACAATTTTATCATTTTCCTCCAATTTCATCGCAATTTTTCCACTAGCATTAATATTAACAAAATCCTCTAAAGTATTTTTTCTTACATAACCATTTCTTGTTACAAAAATAACCATGAGTTTTTTCCACTCATTTTCATCCTCAGGAAGTGGCATTATAGAGCTAATTGAGTGGTGGCTTTTTAATGGTAATAAATTAAATATAGATTTGCCTTTGGATGCAGCTGTTCCTTCGGGAATTTTGTAAGCTTTAATTTTATAAACTAATCCTTGGGTTGAAAAAAATAACACAGGCGTATGTGTGTTTGCTGTAAAGATTTGAACCACAAAATCCTCTTCTCTAGTGGTCATACCTGATTTACCTTTTCCACCTCTTTTTTGAATTTTGAGAGAAGTCAAAGGACTTCTTTTTATATAGCCCTGATTAGTAATATTTATCATTACAGACTCTTTTTGTATGGTTTCCTCAATATTATAATTTAATACTGCATCAATTATCTTAGTTCTACGCGGAATTGAAAACTTATCTTTTATATTGGCAAGCTCAGAAGAAATTAGATTATATAAATCTTTTTTTGAGGAAAGAAGTTTATTATATTTTATGATTAACTTTGACAATTCATTTATTTCGGTTTCAATTTCACTTATACCAAATGCAGTAAGTTTTTGTAATCTTAGTTCCAAAATAGCATCTACTTGACCTTCAGATAAATTATAAAAGGAAACATTCCTTTTCTTTTCAATTAATTGAACTAATTTTACACTTTTTTTAATTTTCCATTTTTTTAAGACTAAATCTTTTTTAGCTACTGAAGTATCTTTAGACTTTTTGATAATCTTAATTATTTCATCAATATTTTCCACAGCAGTAGCTAAACCAATTAAGATATGTGCTCTTGTTTCTGCTTTTTTTAAATCAAATTTTATTCTTTTTGTTACTGTTTCTTCTCTAAATTTTAAAAACTCAGAAATAAATTCTTTTAAATTAAGAATCTTAGGTCTGTTGTCAACCAAGGCTAAAGTGTTAAAACCAAAGGAACTTTCAATACTAGTAAGTTTGTATAACTGTCTTCTAACGGTTTCTGGCTCTACATTTCTTCTTAATTCTAAGGCTACTCTTATCCCTTCTCGATTTGACTCATCCCTAATGTCACTTATACCTTCAATCTTTTTATCTTTAGCTAGTTGAGCAATCCTCTCTATCAAAGTAGATTTATTTACTTGGTATGGTATTGATTTTATTATTAAAACTGACCTGCCTCCTTTTTTTTCCTCAAAATCGATCTCTCCTCTTATTTTAAAAGATCCTCTTCCTTTATTATAGCCTTGCTTAATTATATCTTTACCTATTATCACGCCGCCCGTCGGGAAATCCGGGCCAGGAACATGCTTCATAAGTTGAGAAATTGTAATTTCTTTATTGCCAATAAATGCAATCGTAGCATTTATTATTTCACCTAAATTGTGCGGTGGTATACTTGTAGCCATGCCGACAGCTATTCCTCCTGCGCCATTTACAAGCAAATTTGGATATTGAGATGGTAAAACTGTTGGTTCTCTCTCAGTTTCATCGTAGTTATTTCTATAATTGACTGTTTGTTTTTCTAAATCTTCAGTTAAAAATTGCGCTATTTTTCCTAACTTAGTCTCTGTATATCTCATAGCAGCTGGAGGATCTCCATCTATAGATCCGAAATTTCCTTGACCGCTTATAAGAGGTAGACTCATTGAAAAATCTTGAACCAAACGGACTAAAGCGTCATAAACAGCTTGGTCACCATGAGGATGATATTTACCAATTACATCACCAACTATTCTTGCTGATTTTCTGAAAGGTTTGGTCCAATCATAACCACCTTTGTACATCGCATAAATTATTCTTCTATGAACAGGTTTAAGACCATCTCTAACATCTGGAAGGGCTCTGCTTACGATTACACTCATCGCGTATGAAAGATAAGAAGAGCTCATCTCATCTTGAACTAGAATCGGTTTGAATGAATCTTTCAAAGACTGATTATTTTTTTCCATAGATTTTAAAATGGAATTTCATCATCTAAATCAGAATTATCTTGATTTAAATTATCATTTGGTAATGAACTTTTTGAGTCAGTAACAGGGCTTGCTTCAGTACTTTTATTTTTTCCGTCTAACATAGTCAGACTCGAATTATATCCTTGCAGAACAATTTCTGTTGAATATTTATCTTGGCCAGTAGACTCATCTTTCCATTTTCTTGTACTTAGTTGTCCTTCAACGTACACGTTAGCACCCTTTTTTAAATACTGTTGAATTACATTGATTAAACCCTCATTAAATATGACGACCCTGTGCCACTCTGTTTTTTCCTTTCTCTCACCAGTATTTTTATCTTTCCAGGTTTGGCTTGTAGCTAAGCTAAGTCTTGCGACGTTTTTACCGTTTACCATTTGTTTGATTTCAGGATCTGCCCCTAATCTTCCTATTAACAATACTTTATTTAAACTACCAGCCATATCAATTTTGAGTTATTATTAGATTTTAAAATAAATTTAATTGTATTTATATCATATTAAAGTAATAAATTTAAGATGATAATTGTATTAGAGAGAGAAAAATGTTGAAAAAAATCCTTATAAAAGGCGCTAAAGAACATAATTTAAAAAATGTTTCTTTGGAGGTGCCAAAAGAAAAATTAGTTGTAATAACCGGTCTATCTGGATCAGGAAAATCATCGTTAGCTTTTGACACTATATATGCTGAAGGTCAAAGAAGATATGTGGAAAGTTTGTCAGCTTATGCAAGGCAGTTTTTAGACAAAATGAAAAAACCTAATGTAGATATGATTGAAGGACTTAGTCCCGCTATATCAATTGAACAAAAAAATACATCAAAAAATCCAAGATCAACTGTAGCTACTGTAACTGAAATTTACGATTATATGAGAGTCCTTTTTGCAAGAATTGGAGTGCCATACTCTCCTTTTACTGGAAAACCAATTACATCGCAATCCGTGAGCGATATGGTAGATAAAATTAAAAATTTACCAAAAAATTCTACAATTTATCTTTTAGCACCCGTAGTTAGAGGTAGAAAAGGTGAATATAAACAAGAAATACTTAATTATAAAAAAAGAGGCTTTCAAAGAATTAAAGTTGATGGCAAATATTTAAATATTGATGACTTTCCAAATCTTAATAAAAAAATTAAGCACGAAATATCAATAGTAGTTGATAGAGTTGTTTTGAGTTCTTCACTGGGAAATAGATTGGCAGATAGTATAGAAACAGCTTTAAACCTTTCAAACGGACTCCTAATAATAGAATATGAAAATGAAACTTTGCCCAAAAAATTTAGAAAACTAGAGTCGATTACTTTTTCATCAAAATTTTCTTGCCCAGAGAGTGGCTTTACCATTGAAGAAATTGAACCAAGACTATTCTCTTTTAATTCTCCTTATGGGGCATGTGAAGAATGTGATGGTATTGGAAGTAATTTAAACGTAGATCCTAATCTAGTAATTCCAGACACTCAAAAGACTTTAGCAGATGGTGCTATTTTGCCTTGGTCAAAATCTACATCATTATATTATGCACAAACTTTATCATCTTTGTCTAAGCATTATAAATTTTCATTAGATCTTCCATGGAAAAAATTGGGGAAAAAAATTCATGATATAATCTTATTCGGATCAGACGAAGATGAAATTAAGTTCAAGTACGATGATGGATACGAGAGTTACTCAACAACAAAGTCTTTTGAGGGAGTTGTTAATAACTTAGAAAGAAGATTTTTAGAAACAGATAGCGAATGGAAAAGAGAAGAAATTGCTCAGTATCAAAGTGAGTCTAACTGTGAAAAATGTAAAGGAATGAGGCTTAAAGATGAAGCTCTATGTGTTAAAATTAATTCTAAACATATCAGTGAAATAACTATAAAATCTATAGATGAAGCAAAAAAATGGTTTGATGAACTTCCAAAATTTTTAAACGATAAAGAAAATAAAATAGGCCAACATGTTTTAAAAGAAATCAATGAGAGATTAAACTTTTTAATTAACGTAGGACTTAATTATCTAACATTATCAAGAGAGTCAGGAACTTTATCTGGGGGCGAGTCTCAAAGAATAAGATTAGCATCTCAAATTGGCTCTGGTTTAACTGGAGTACTATACGTTCTTGATGAACCATCTATAGGTCTACATCAAAGAGATAATAAAAAACTTATTAAAGCATTAAAAAAATTAAGAGACCTAGGTAATACAGTTATAGTTGTTGAGCACGATATTGAGACAATGGAAAACTCAGATCATATTATTGATATTGGCCCTGAGGCAGGTGTAAATGGTGGTCAAATAATCGCTCAAGGAAAGGTTAATGAAATAATAAATAATGAAAATAGTATTACCGGAAGTTATTTATCTGGTAAGAAATTTATAAGAATTCCAAATAAGAGAAGGAAAGCAAAAAACGGTCGATTTCTAGAAATCTTAGGTGCTACTGGAAATAATCTAAAAAGCGTGGATTTAAAAATACCTATAGGAACCTTCACTTGTGTTACCGGTGTATCAGGAAGTGGTAAGTCAACTTTAGTTTTACATACTTTATATAATGCGTTAAATTTGATGTTAAATAAGAATAAAAGCAGAAAAATTCCTAAGGCGTTCAGAAATTTTAAAGGCACAGAGCTTATTGATAAAATAATTGACATTGATCAATCTCCTATAGGAAGAACTCCTAGGTCTAATCCTGCTACCTATACAGGTGCTTTTGGGCCAATAAGGGATTGGTTTTCAAGTTTACCAGAGTCCAAAGCAAGAGGATACAAGGTCGGAAGATTTTCATTTAACGTTAAAGGGGGGAGATGTGAAACTTGTGAAGGAGATGGAGTCCTTACTTATGAAATGCATTTTCTACCTGATGTATTTATTCCTTGTGATACATGTAAAGGAGCTAGATATAATAGAGAAACTTTAGAAATAAGATTTAAAAATAAAAATATTGCAGATGTTCTAGATATGACAGTCGATGAAGGTTGTGTTTTTTTTGAAAACATTCAGACCATAAGATCAAAATTAATAACCCTTAAGCACGTTGGATTAGGTTATATGAGGATAGGTCAACAAGCCACTACTTTATCTGGTGGTGAGGCACAAAGAATAAAGCTTGCTAAAGAATTGTCTAAACGCTCTACTGGAAGAACTTTATACATTTTAGATGAACCAACGACTGGTTTACATTCTCATGATATCAAAAAACTCTTAGATATTCTTCAAGCTTTTACAAATACAGGTAATACAGTGGTTGTTATAGAACATAATTTAGATGTAATAAAAACAGCTGACCATATTATCGATATGGGACCGGAAGGAGGCATAGATGGAGGAGAAATTGTTGCTGAGGGAAGTCCTGAAAAAGTAGCTTTAGAAAAAAAGAGTTATACTGGCCAGTTTTTAAAAGAAATATTAAGTAACGAAACTATGAAAAAAACTGCTTAAAAGTTGAAAATATGTTATAATGAATCATGATATCAATTTTACAATCATTATCTAAAACTGTTCATCTCTCAGTAGGCCTGGCCATACTTCTTTTTTTTGGCCTTTACTTTGGTAGCGATGGATTTGCATTTGATAGATATTTTTTTAGTTGGTTATTTAGGTATCTACATGTATTAGCTGGAATAATGTGGATTGGATTACTTTGGTATTTCAATTTTGTTCAAATACCCTCTATGCCTAACATTCCAGATGATCAAAAACCAGCGATAGGAAAAGTGATTGCGCCAAAGGCACTTTTTTGGTTTAGATGGGCAGCGGTTGCGACTATCGTGACAGGTCTGATAGTTGCGTATTTAAATGGATACTTACATCAAGCAATGGTTTTAGGTGTTGGAGAAGGATATGGAAAAAATACTGCAATAGGTATAGGTATGTGGTTGGGAATTGTTATGGCTTATAACGTTTGGTTTGTAATCTGGCCAAATCAAAAAAAAGCGTTAGGCATGATTGAGTCTGCTCCAGAAGTAAAAGCTAAATCGGCAAAAACAGCTATGATTTTTTCTAGAATTAATACTCTACTATCAATTCCAATGCTTCTTACAATGGTTGCTGCTCAAAATCTTTATTAATTATAAATTTTCTTTTTTTTCTAAAGTTTTAAAATTTACTTTGAAATATTTTAAAACGGGTGAAGCTACAAAAATAGATGAGTAAGTTCCTATTACTACTCCTAATATCATAGCAAACGAGAACCCTTTAAGAATCGCACCGCCTAAAAAAAATATTGAAAATAATGCTAACAAAGTTGTTACCGAGGTGATCAAGGTTCTGGATAAAGTTTCATTAATAGAAATATTAGAAATTTCATCAATGGATAGTTTGTTATATTTTGATAAGTTTTCCCTTATTCTGTCGTAGATAACGACAGTATCATTCATAGAATATCCGACAATAGTTAGAACGGCAGCTACAATTGAAAGATTAATCTCTATTGAAAATAAAGAAAAAATTCCAATTGTAATCAAAACATCGTGAAACAATGCTATTATAGCGCCTAAACTAAACTGCCATTCAAATCTTATCCAAATATAAAACAGCATAGCAAGTAAAGCTAAAAGAATTGAAATTATTCCAGACTCTAATAGTTCAGCACTTACTTTCGGACCTACAGACTCTACCCTTCTATAATTTATACTGCTGTTCAATTTATCATTAAGTGATTTTTTGAGCTCAGGAATAAATTTTGAATTAGTATCTTTTTTTTCAATTTTAATAAGGAAATTACCTTTTTCACCAAATTCTTTGACATTAACATCACCTAAATTCATCAATTTCAAAGATGTTCTTATGGTCGCTATATCAATATTTCTTTCGGTCTTTATCTCTATTAAAGTTCCACCTTTAAAGTCTATACCAAAGTTTAAACCTTTAATAAAAATAAAAATAATACTTATTAAAAAAATAATTAATGAAATAAAATTAGCCTTTTTAAAATATTGAGAAAAATTTATTTTACTCATTACAAATTAATTCCTTGATTTTTATTTCTTAATACAATCCAAGAACATAAGTGCCTTGCTATAAAATATGCTGAAAACAAAGTTGTTAATATGCCGACTCCTAAGGTAATGGCAAATCCTTTTATTGGACCCGAACCAAAAAAGAATAAAATTGCAGCTGCAATCAAAGTTGTTATATTAGCGTCTAGAACCGTGATTTTTGCCTTTGAGTAACCGATATCAAAAGCATGAATAATTGATTTTTCAGTTTTCAGTTCCTCTCTTATTCTCTCAAAAATTAATACGTTGGCATCAACAGCCATGCCTACAGTTAGTATTATTCCAGCAATCCCCGGTAAAGTAAGAGTTGCTTCAAGTATAGTTAATATTCCAATTAACATTACTAAATTCGATAAAAGTGAAAAATTAGCTATTAAACCAAACATTTTATACTTAAAAAACATGTAAAAAATTACTAGTAAAAAACCAACTATTAGAGAAAAAGTTCCAGATTTAATAGAATCTTCTCCCAAGTCAGGACCAACAGTTCTTTCTTCAACAATATTAATTGGTGTTGGAAGCGCCCCAGAACGTAAAAGAAGTGCTAGATCGGTTGCTTCCTGAAAACTAAAACCTCCAGAAATGGTTCCGCTTCCTCCCGTAATAGATTCTCTGATCGAAGGAGCGCTAATGATCTTATTATCGAGAACTATTGCTAGTCTTCTTCCTACATTTTCAGATGTCGTTTTTGCGAACTTTTGTGATCCAAGTCTATCTAAATTAAAATATACTATTGGTTCGTTAGATTGATTATCAAGTCTAGGCTGAGCATCAATAAGATTTTCACCACTCATAACGATTTTTCTACTTACAAAAAGTTCTTCTTGTGTTTCTGATATAAGTTTTTCATTACCAAATTGATCATCGCTATTTGATACCAATCTAAAATTAAGCTTCGCTGTTTTGCCTAATAAAGTTTTTATTCGATCTGGGTTTTTGATTCCTGGTAATTCGACTAAAATTCTTTTATCTCCTCTTTGTAATATAGTAGGTTCTTTGGTGCCGACATCATCAATTCTACGTCTAACTATTTCAATAGATTGTTTAATTGCATTATTATTTAATTGTAATAATCCATATTTTGAAAATTGAATTTGTACTTTTGTACCAATTTTTTCAATATCAAATTTATGAGTTCTATATTGATCAATATAAGGATTCAAATCATTTTTTTCTTTAGAAAAAAATATAAAATTTAAGTTTTCGTAATCCTTTTCATTTATATCGAAAGATATATTATTTTTTTCAATTTTAAAATTTTTATAAGTAAAACTATTGTTATTTAAAAATTTTTTCACAGGAATTACTTTATCTTGAATTCTCTCTTTAATCAGTGAGGTTGTGTCTATTTCCAATAAGAGATAGGAACCACCTTGCAAATCAAGACCCAAATTAACCCTTTTATCTATAAGATTATTTTTACTATCTAGAAGATTTAACGAGGCAAATAAACTTATTAATATTAATATTAAATAGATTGTTAAAACTTTTATTTTTGAAAAATTAAGCACAAAAAAAATTATTTTTTAACTTCTTCTTTTTTTAATAAGCTAGTGATTGTTGATTTTATGACTTGAACTTTTACACCTTCTGAAACAATTATTTCTATTCTATCATCCTCCATTACTCTATCAATTATACCAATTATTCCACCAGAGGTAATAACTTCATCACCTCTTTTTAGACTACTTACCATTGTTTTATGATCCTTAACTCTTTTTTGTTGAGGGCGAATTAAAAAGAAATAAAATATTACAAATATTAATATTAAAGGTATAAATTGTACAAATCCTTGACTATCCATAATAGCTGAATAATTATATTAAAAGGGTAATTTTAACAAGGAAATAATAATTAAATTTTATCTAAATTATTCATATATTTTTTTAAAACTTCAGGAATATTTATTGAACCATCTTTATTTTGATTATTTTCCATCAAAGAAATCATCAATCTACCTACTGCTAAACCAGATCCATTTAATGTACCTACAAAATCTGATCCGTTTTTAGTTTTAAATTTTGCTGACATTCTTCTGGATTGAAAAGTTCCACAAGATGAACAGCTTGAAATTTCTCTAAATTTATTTTCTGAGGGTATCCATGCTTCAATATCATAAGTCTTTTCGGCACTAAAACCCATATCTCCTGTTGAAAGTAAAATGACTTGGTAAGGAATGTTTAATAGTTTAAGAATTTCCTCAGCACAGCTTAACATTCTTTCTAGTTCATCCATATTATTAGACGGATTTACAATACTAACAAGTTCTACTTTGTAAAATTGATGTTGCCTCATCAGGCCTTTAGTATCTTTTCCGTAACTACCAGCTTCTTTTCTAAAACAAGGAGTTGATGCAACATATCTTAAAGGCAGCTCATCTGAAGTTAATGTTTTATTTCTAACTAAGTTAGTTAAAGTTACCTCAGCTGTTGGTATTAAAAATTTTCTATCATCAGATTCTTCAAGTTTCAATTCAAATTGATCACTCTCAAATTTAGGTAATTGACCTGTGCCAAACATGACATTTTCATTTACAATTAGCGGAGGTGAGATTTCTTCATAAGAGAATTTCAAAGTATGTGTATCAAGCATAAAATTAATAAGAGCCCTTTCTAATAAAGCAATTTTTTTTTTCAAAACAACATATCTTGAGCCTGCAAGCTTAATTGATGTTTCAAAATCCATAGAATTATCTTTTTTTCCAAGTTCAATATGTGATTTAATCTCAAAATTAAATTTTTTTGGTTCACCTACTTTTTTAATTATCTTATTTGATTTTTCATCTTTTCCTATAGGAACAGTGTCCAAAGCAATATTAGGCACTCCATGTAATATGCTATCTAATTTGATTTTAATTTTTTCTTGGGTTGTAATTAAATCATTTATTTGTGAAGAAATTTGTTTTGATTTTTCAAAATTTTTTATATCTTTTGATTTAGATAAGCTTTTTTTTTCTTGCTCAAGTTTTTCTTTTTTTTGAATAAATTCTCGATTTTCTTTATCTAACTTAATCAATGTATCTATATCTAGATCAGAATTTCTAGCTTTTATTTTTTCTTTAAAAAGTTCAATATTTAATCTTATATCTTTTAGACTATGCATCTTTCTTTTTTTCTAAAAATTTTACACTCAAGATAGATAACTCATATAATAATAATAAAGGTAATGCTAAACCTATTTGAGTGATCGGATCGGGAGGAGTAAGAATTGCAGCAAAAGCAAAAATTATTACTATTACATACTTTCTTCTTGTTTTTAAATAAGTTGAGTCAATAAATCCGATTCTTGCTAATAAACTTAGAACTACTGGTAGTTGAAAACTGATTCCAAAAGCAAAGATGAGTCTCATAATAAGAGACAAATATTCGTTAACCTTTGCCTCTAATTGTATAGCTATCATGTCCGGGTTAGCCGTACTTTCAAAACTCAAAAAAAATTTAATAGCTAGTGGCATTATCAAGTAATAAACAAGAATTCCACCTAAAAGAAAAAGAACTGGCGTAGCGATTAAATATGGAAGCAATGCTTTTTTTTCGTTATTATACAATCCTGGAGCAATAAATTTCCAAATTTGAGTTAAAAAAATTGGACTAGTGATAAATAAAGATGCAAAAAAAGCAACTTTCAAATAAGTTAAAAAAGCTTCATGTAATGCTGTAAAAATAAGTTTTCTATTTAAATTATTACTTAAAACTTCATCTGAATAAGGTTTAACTAAAAAACTATAAATTTCCTCTGAAAAATAATAACTTACCGCAAATGCTAAAAACAAAAAAATAAATGATTTTATTAGTCTTGATCTAAGCTCAGCTAAATGACTAACAAAACTACTTTTATTTTCTTCTTTATTTTTCTTCATCTTTATCGTCTTTACTTTTGATATTTGATTGGTCTTCTATATTTGTAACTTCATTTATATTTTTTTGTACTTCAGAGAAATATCCTTTAACAGTTCCTACCCAGGATCCAATTTTTTTTAGAACAATAGGAAATTCCTTGGGGCCTATAACTAATATTGCGATTATTACTATAATGAGTAATTCGAACCAACCTATCTGGGGCATATGAATTAACTCTTATCTGAATTGTTATCTTTATCTGTATTATTATTTGAGGAATCTGAATTATCTGACATACCTTTTTTAAAACTTTTGATACCTTTTGCTACATCGCCCATTAAATCAGAGATCTTCCCTCTTCCAAAAAGTAAGACTACTAGAACTACTACTATTGCTATTTGCCAAAATCCAATACTCATAGTCATTTTATATACAATATTTCAAATGAAATAAATAACTTTATTCATCAGATTTTGGAGTTTCATCTATCACTTTTTCAATATCTGAATAGATATTTTCTTTCTTTTTAGAGGATTGTTCTTTAAAAAACTTACCAGTACCAAAAATAGATGGGTCGATAGCAGATGCATCTATAAGACCTGCGGAACCTAGTTCATCTAGTGTAGGTAGATCGGAAAGTTGTTTTATATTAAAATGATTTAAAAAATTTTCTGTAGTCACATATTGAATAGGTTTACCTATAACATCTTTTCTCCCTGCGGATCTCACCCAGTCTAATTCCAACAAAATATCAAGGGTATTTGTGCCAAAAGCAACCCCACGAATTTCTTCAATTTCAGACCTTGTCACTGGTTGATGATAAACAATAATAGCGAGAGTTTCTATTGTCGCTTTAGATAATTTTTTTTGTATAGATTTCTGTAATGCCATAGTTTTTGAAAGATCTTCAGAAGTTCTAAATGACCATTTGTTCCTTATACAAACTAAATTTATTCCCCTATTATTATATTCATTTTGAAGTTTACTTAATATCTTAATTACATTTACATTTGCAGATAATCTCTTTTCAATCGTCTCAATCTCTAGCGGTTCAGAAGCTGCAAAGATAATAGCTTCAACCTTCCTCTCTATTTTTGAAATGTTTGAGGGAAACGAAATTATATTATTTTTTTTATCTTTCTTTTTATTCATATTTATACTTTTTTTAGAAATATCTTATCGAATGGATTTTGCTGTGAAATATTTATCTCTCCTTGTTTAACTAACTCTAAACTTCCTGCAAATAAACCAGCTATATTAGTTTTATTCATTTTTTTACTTGATTTTAATCTTTCAGGAATCAAATTAGTTATCTCTTCCCAATCTTGTAAGTTTGAAATATTTTCTAAAATTATTTTTATTCCTTGTTCAGTGGTAAGAACAGGAAGTTTTGGTATATTAATTTTTTGAAATGATTTTTGTACATTAATAGTTGCATAAGTTTTTAAAAGTTCATATAAAGAAACATCATAAATTGGCGTATTGATAGATTTAATTCCACCTTTGATTCCCCTATAATGAATGTCTCTACCGATCCTTTTTCTTTTTAATAGCTGATCTGAAAGTAGTCTTATTAGTTCTAATTTTTTTAATTGTAGTTTTAGTCTTTCGGCTATTTCTAAGGCTTTAAAATCATCATCATCATCATCTGGTAATAATAGTTTAGATTTAAGATAAGCCAACCAAGTTGCCATCAATAAATATTCAGATGCAGACTCTAAATTAATTTTTTCTTCAGACTTAATAAATTCAAGAAAATGATCTGCTAATTTAGTAATTGATATTTCAGTTAAATCTACTTTTTGATTTTTAGCTAAGTCAAGTAAGGTTTCTAATGGCCCACTATAATTAGGAATTTTAACTAAAAAGGATTTATTTGAAAAAGAATCCATAATTAATACTAACTCAAAAACTTATAAATTTCTGATGTTTTTTTTTGCGTAAACCGATCTATATAAGGCATTTTTTTAAGAAGTCTTTCAGAATCCTTATACTTGCCAGCACAATAAAGAGATATATTGCAACCTGCATTAATTGATTTTATAGCATTTTGAACTAGGCCATACTTAAGAGCTTTCATTGATATATCATCTGAAATTAAAATTCCTTTAAATCCAATGTATTCTCTGATAATTTCCCTTATAATTTTCTTTGAATGTGTAACACAATTTTTTTTATCAAATCTCTTTAAAAGTATATGAGCTGTCATGGCTAACTTAAAATTTTGTGCTTTAAACGCTTTAAAGTCTGTTTTTTTAAGCTCATTAAGTGAATTTTTTACTAAGGGAAGATATAAATGACTGTCAACTTTAGCTCTACCATGGCCTGGAATATGTTTTGCAACAGTTAAAATTTTGTTTTGTTTATAAATATTCAAACATTCTGAACCAAGTTTTTTAATTATATTGATTTTTCCTGAATAGCCTCTTGTTTTAATTATTTTAGAGGTATTGTGGTATAGTACATCTAAAACAGGAACAGTATTTACGTTTATACCTAATAACTTTAGAATGCTTATTACTCTTGTATTTAAGTTTTTATATATTTTTAAAGCTATAGAGGGATTTTTTTCATAAATTTTACCAAATAACCTTTGTGAAAATAGGGAGATATTTATTATATTTTGTAGTCTGCTCACAGATCCTCCCTCTTCATCAATAAGAATAGGAAATTTTTTGTCTTTAGCTGACTTTCTTATCGCGCTGGTCAACTCTTTAATCTGGTTTAAATTTAATAGATTTCTTTTAAATAATATTATACCCCAGGGTTTATATTTTTTAATTAGATTTGACTCTTTTAAACTTAATTTTGATCCTGAAAGACTTATTATTATAGCTTTTCTCTTCATTGATTTTTAAATAATTTCCAAAAATTTCTCAATGGTTTTTTGTTTTCATTATTGTATCCGGAATTATATTCAATAATGTTATTTGTATCATTTTTTAAAAATTTAAGATCTTTTGATTTACCAGTAATTAAATCGTTAATATTGTCTCTGTTTTGATTTATTAATTTAATATTTTTTCCCGATAAATACTCACTTATTACAAAATAAAAAAAAATTATTGTAAATATTAAACAGAATATATTAAAAAAATTTTTAATCATTACATTTTTTTTGGTAATGAAACACCTAAAATTTTCATTCCAATTTCTAATACGACTGCTACTATTTTAAGTACCGCTACAGTGTTTAAATTTCTAATTTTATTGTTATTGATAATTTTATAGTTGTCATCATCATTCCCTTTACTCCAATAAGAATGAAAAATAGTAGCTAAATCATACAAATAAAAGGGAATACGATGAGGCTCATATTTGAGTGAAGCAGCTTCTACAATTTTAGGCCAATCAAAAACTTTTCTCAGAAGTTTAATTTCATATTTATTAAAACTTAATGAATTTTCGTCGAAAATAATTTTTTCATTTAAGTCTAGCTTCAGTGTTCTAAAAAGCGAATTTATTCGAGCGTAACAGTATTGTACGTAAAAAACTGGATTATCTTTACTTTTTTCTAATACTTTACTAAAATCAAAATCTATTTCCACGTCATTGCTTCTATTAAGCATCATGAACCTTATTGAATCTAAATTAACCTCTTTTAGCAAATCTCCAACAGTAATAAATTCACCAGCTCTTTTTGACATTTTATACGGTTTTCCATTTTTATATAATTTTACAAGTTGACAGACTCTACAAATTAATTTCACTTTGTTGTTTGATAAAGCCTGTACTGCTGTAGATATTCTTTTTATATATCCTGTGTGGTCTGCTCCTAGTATATTTATCAAGTAATTATATTTTCTAGAAATTTTATTTGCATGGTATGCTAAATCATTTGCAAAGTATGTAAACGACCCATCATTTTTTTGTAAAGCTCTGTCAGAGTCGTCACCAAATAAAGATGATTTAAAAACCAATCTTGTAACTTTTTGCCAATTCTTAGACTCTTCTCCTTTGGGAGGTGGTAAAATAGCCTCTTCAACTAATTTATCATTTTTTAATTGATTGATGCTTTTATTAACTAAATCCTTTTTTATAAGATTTTTCTCTGAGAAAAATATGTCATGTTTAACCCCTAATTTAGTTAAATCAGACTTAATTAAGTTCATTGAAAGATTTAAAGAATTTTTTGAAATTAATTCAAAGTCTTTATTAAAATTCTCAAATCTTTCATTTGGAAAATCTTTTATTATTTTATTAGCTATTTCTATTATGTAGTCACCTGGATACAAATCTTTTTCACTTATAAATTTTTCACTATACTTTAATTCCCTTATTCTAAGAAAAACTGACTTAGAAAAATTTATAATTTGATTGCCGTAATCATTTATATAATATTCTCTTTCTACCTCATTGCCATTAAATTTTAAAAGATTTGATAATACATCACCATAAATTGCCCCTCTACAATGACCAACATGCATTGGTCCTGTTGGATTAGCTGAAACATACTCAACGTTAATGCGTTTATTTGATTTTAAAGTCCCAAAACTTGCCTTATCTTTAAAAATTTTCAAAATAATTTTTTTTTGTTCCTTGTGATTTATCCTTATGTTTATAAAACCTGGTCCATCAATACTAATTTGATCTATATTCTCAAAATTATCTTTAATAAGTATTTTTAAATCTTTAGCTAAATTTTTAGGATTAATTTTGTTTATTTTTCCCAAAACTAGACAGATATTTGATGAAAGATCGCTATCAAATTCTTCCGGTGGTAGTTCAACTACAATATTTTTATAATAGTTTGTTACTTTAACATTTAGATGTTTTCTATTTTTTTCAACTAATGAAATAATTTTAGTTTTATAATCTTCAAATATATTCATTTTATCTTATTATACAAATTTATTGCGTAACGATCTGTCATTCCAGCAATAAAATCACTGATTGATCTTTCTATATTGTCCTTATTTAGAGAGTTTAGATTTAAAAATCTTTTAGGTTTTTTTTTAATTTTTGAAAATAAAGTTTTTATTACTTTTTTTCCTATATTAGTTTTTTTAAGTACACTTTTACTAAAATACATTTTTTTTTTTAAAAATAGTTTTATAGATTTATCAAAACTACTCATTTTTGATGAAAACTCCACAATAAAATTTTTGGATTTATAAACATCATTGATGCTCAATATTTTATATTTATTAATATTTTTTTTAGTATTTTTGATAATATCTAATACCATTTCATTAATTATATCTCTTACGATCTGTCGTATAAATAGTTCTTTATTTTTTTTGTTAAAATTTTTTTTTTGTTTTCTTATAATCTCATTTATTAATGGGATATCTTTTAGATCTTCTATCCCAAACAAATTTGCCTTCAAACCATCTTCCAAGTCATGGCTATTATAAGCAATATCATCAGATATAGATGCTATTTGGGATTCAAGGGAAGATTGTTTTTTGAAATCTATTTTGTCTTTGAAAAAATTAAACCCCAATATATTTTCAATTTTATTTAGATTTGAAATTGGACCATTGTGTTTAATTAGTCCGTCTAAAGTTTCAAATGTTAAATTAAGACCTTTAAATGAATAATATTTATTTTCAAGAAGAGTTATTATTCTAAGAGTTTGTATATTATGATCAAAGCCACCAAAATCCTTCATACACTCATCCAATACTTGCTCTCCTGCATGACCGAATGGGGTATGGCCTAAATCATGAGCTAAACTTAAAGTTTCACATAAGTCTTCATTTAATTTAAAATATTTAGCAAGAGTTCTTGCTATTTGAGAAACTTCTAAAGAGTGAGTAATCCTAGTTCTGTAATGATCATCTGTTGTATTAACAAAAACCTGTGTTTTATGTTTTAACCTTCTGAATGCAGTTGAGTGAATAATTCTATCTCTATCTCTTTGATATGCGCTTCTTAGAATACTGTTCTTTTCTTTATACATTCTTCCTTTAGAATTGATAGGGATTGATAGTTTGGAATATTCGATCAAGGAATTTTTTTGCATAAGGTTGAATTAAAATGTATAATACACTTTTATATTAATATGACAAAAAAAATAAAATTTACTAGAGAAGCTGTTGAACAAATAGAAAAAATTGTATCATCCAAAGAAACTGCCAAATATTTCAGAATATCTGTCAAAGGAGGCGGTTGTTCTGGTTTCAAATATGACTTTACCTTTGACGATAATATGAAAAAAAATGATCATATTTATGATAAGGCGATAATTGACGATGAGTCTTTAAAAATTATTGAAGGGTCTACAATAGATTATAAGAGAGAAATGATTGGGAACTCATTTGTTATTCTAAATCCTAAAGCATCCTCATCATGTGGATGCGGTATGTCTTTTTCAATTTGATGAAAATTTCAACTTGGAATGTAAACTCTGTCAGAGCTAGAATAGATAGCATTAATAAATATTTAAACCAAGCAGCACCTGATGTGCTTTTACTTCAAGAGATTAAAACAGAGGATAAATATTTTCCAACAGATATATTCAAAAATCAAGGTTACAATTCTTATATTTACGGTCAAAAAAGATATAATGGTGTGGCCTTTTTATCAAGAAAGGAAATCGAAGGTATAAAAAGAAATTTTATTTCGGATGATAAAGAAAATTCAAGAGTAATAATTGGTAATATTAAATTAAAAAAAAAAAGAAATTACTTTGATAAACGTATATGTACCAAATGGTAACCCTGTTGAAACTCCAAAATTTGACTATAAAAAAAAATGGCTAAATTCATTTTGTAATAATCTAAATAAAATTTATAAAAAGAATTCAAATATAATAATCTCTGGAGATTTCAATATTATACCGGAAGAAATCGATGCTTTTGATATTAAAAGATATGAAAATGATGCGCTATATAAAATTGAAATTAGAAAGAAATTCAGAGAAATTTTAAACTTAGGTTTTGTAGACGCATATCGTCATATAAATGGTAAAAAAGTTGATTATACTTATTGGGACTATTTTTCTGGTTCTTGGCAAAAAAATTATGGTTTAAGGATTGACCACTTTCTAATTTCTAACACCCTTACTGAAAACTTCAAATCAATTAATATAAATAAAAAACCGAGAGGAGCTGTGAAACCATCAGATCATACTCCCGTTGAAATCATAATTGCTTAACCCTACCGTAAATATCTTCAAATCTAACTATATCAGTTTCTTTCAAAATTGATCCTATTTGTGCTTCTATTATTTTTACCTTTTTTCTAAATGGATTTTCAATTCTATGAATTGAACCCATCGGTATAAAGATATAATCACCTGGACTCATTGGAAATTTTTTTTTATTGAGCGTAATTTTTGGATTTCCTTCAGTAATAACCCAATGCTCAGATCTATAAAAATGTTTTTGTAGACTTAAAATACCTTTATATTCTATTTCTAATTCTTTAATTAAAAAGTTTTTACCTTTATATAAATTGACATATTTTCCCCACGGTCGATAATGTATATTCTTTTTTTTAAAGTAATAGTTCTTATTTTCATTGTAAAAATTGCATATTTCTCTCCAACTTCCTAAATCGGACCAAGCGGTATTTAGTTTAATAGCATATATTTGTTTTATTTTTTCTAAAATAGCATAATCAAATGATATAGATGGTAATTTTGAAAAATAATTTTTATTTAAATAATATGTATTATTTAAGTATTTAGAATTATTTACTGAGTTTAAACAGTTCTTATATAATTTTGGTTGGTATTTCTTAAAACTATCAATTAACGAATCTTTGCGAATAAAAAACATTCCAGAATTCCAGTACCCATTATTACTAATAATTTTTTTTGCTCTTTTTAATCTAGGTTTTTCAATAAATTGTTTTACTTTGAGTTTATTGCTTGAGTTTTTTTTTGTCATAAAATAACCGTATTCACTTGACGGGTTGCTTGGTTTAATTCCAAATATAAAGACATTTTTATTATTTAGTTTTTTTTTATTTATTAAAAGAGATTTTTTTAAAGTATTTATATTATTGATCATATGATCAGCTGAAAAAAACATTATTGGTTGGTAGTTAGGTATATCTTTAATTAAAGCGCTGCTTAAAATAGCTGGAGCTGTATTTTTTTTGGTGGGTTCAAGAATGATAGTAAATTTTTTAATTCTGTGTTTATTCAAAAATTTTTTAGTTTCTTTAAGATAAATTTTATTGGTACTAATTATAGGTTTATCAAATATTGGGTCTTTAATTCTATCTAATGTCTTTCCTATTAATGTCCAGCCACCAAAATCTATAAATTGTTTAGCTTGATTGTTTTTAAGTTTATCCCACAACCTTGTTCCAGCTCCACCACATAAAATGACTGGTCGAATCTTCATTAAATTTTTGAATACTCTTTTACTTCTTTTTTCTTACCGGGATGAGTTGGAGCTCCTAAGTAGGCTGGACCTACTGTTTGTGCATATTTCCATAAAGTTCCTGATCCAAAACTTGTTTTTTTTGGTTTCCATTTTTTTCTTCTTGATGCTAATTCTGATTTACTTAATTTGACATTTATTGTTCCTTTTTTTGCGTCAATTATTATTTGGTCTCCATTTTTTAATAAAGCTATTGGGCCGCCTAATGCAGCCTCAGGACCTACATGACCTACACAAAAACCTCTAGTGGCTCCGGAGAATCTTCCATCTGTAATTAATGCTACTTTTTCTCCTTTGCCTTGGCCATAAATTGCTCCAGTAGTAGATAACATTTCTCTCATTCCTGGACCTCCTCTTGGCCCCTCGTATCTAATAATAATTACATCTCCATCTTTATATTTTTTTGTTTGTACTGCTTTCATGGCATCTTCTTCATTATCGAAACATCTTGCTGTACCAATAAATTGTAACTTTTTTAAACCTGCAATTTTAACTATTGCACCATCTGGAGCTAGGTTACCTTTTAGACCTACAACCCCACCATCTGGAGACAAAGGATTATTATATTCCCTTAAAACTTTTTGATCTTTATTAAATTTTATATCTCTTAAGTTTTCCTTAATTGTTTTTCCAGTAACTGTAATACATTCGCCATGTATGAATCCTCCATCAAGAAGTGTTTTTAATAACATTGGGACACCTCCAGCTTCCCACATATCTTTGGCCACATATTTTCCACCTGGTTTTAAATCAGCAAGATAAGGTGTTTTTTTAAAAATTTTTGCTACATCCATTAAATCAAATTTAATTCCAATTTCATTGGCTAATGCTGGAAGATGAAGTGCAGCATTAGTTGAGCCTCCGGTAGCTGCAACAATAGTAGCTGCGTTTTCTAAAGATTTTTTTGTAACTATATCTCTAGGTTTTAAATTTTTCTCTAACAAATTCATTACGGTCTTTCCACTTTCATAAGCATAATTATCTCTTTCTTCGTAAGGTGCTGGAGTTCCAGCAGAATACGGCAACGCTAATCCTATAGCTTCTGATACACATGCCATAGTGTTTGCAGTAAATTGTCCTCCGCATGCACCTGCACTAGGACATGCGACTAATTCTAATTCTCTTAATTCTTGAGAAGTCATATTTCCTGATGAATGCTTTCCTACTGCTTCAAACACGTCAACAACTGTAACATCTTTACCTTTGTATTTACCGGGTAGAATTGAACCACCATAAATAAAAACGCTAGGAACGTTTAACCTCAACATTGACATCATAAGACCTGGTAAAGATTTATCACATCCAGCAATACCAACTAAAGCATCATAACAATGTCCTCTTACAGTTAGTTCTGCTGAGTCAGCTATGACTTCCCTCGAAATTAGTGAAGACTTCATACCTTCGTGGCCCATGGCGATACCATCTGTTACTGTAATTGTGCAAAATTCTCTAGGCGTTCCACCAGACTCTTTAACTCCTTTTTTTACTGACTGTGCTTGTCTCATCAAAGCTGTATTACATGGTGCTGCTTCATTCCAGGTAGAAACTACACCGACAAATGGTTTCGCAACATCTTCCTCTGTTTCCCCCATAGCATAATAAAAGGATCTATGAGGAGCTCTATCAGGTCCAAGTGATGTGTGTCGGCTAGGTAGTTTTTTTTTATCTATTTTGGACATATTCAATTTATACTAGATACAATACTTCTTAATTTTTTATCTTCAATAGTTAATTCTTTTATCAATTTTTTATCATTTTCGACTATATTTTTTGGTGCGTTTTTTAAATAAGCCTTATTTTTAAGCTTTATATCTAAAGCATTTATCTGTTTTTCAATATTATTCAATTTTTTTCTAATACCCTCCATTTGTGTATCAAAGTTAATTTCTTCCCCGAACTTTAAAGAGATCTGTTCTTTTAAGACTAAAATATCTATAATATTTTTTTTGTTTTTGTATGAATTTAAAATACCACTAACTCGTCCTACGTGCTTAATTAAATCAATATTATTATTTATTATTTTCTTCAATTTATTTTGTCTCTTTGATAAAATTATACTGCAATACAATTTTGGAGTTACTTTTAATTCAGATTTTACTGATCTTATCCCTGAAATGACTTCAATAATATTATTAATTTCATTTTGATTATTTTTAAATTTATTTATAGTCTTATAATTAGGCCAAGATGAAGAAACTAAATGATCTTTAAATATTGATTTATATTTATTTTTTTCCCAGATTGTTTCGGTAAAAAAAGGTATGAATGGATGTAGTAATTTTAGGATATTAGCCATCATAAATGCAGAAAATTGCTTAACTTCGGCAATATCTTTGGCATTTTTTGAATTCAATATGGGCTTTAAAAATTCAATATACCAATCACAATATGAATGCCAAACAAACTGGTAAGTGTGTTTTGCAGCTTCATCAAATCTAAAAGCTTTAATTTTCGCGGATATTATATTTTGAGAATTAATGAACTCATTATAAATCCAATGATTAATTGGTAATTTAATTGAACTTAAATTCACTTTTTTAATCATTTTACAATTATTTAATTTAAGAAAATTATTGGCACTCCAAATCTTTGTTATAAAGTTTCTATTTCCTATGACTCTATCTCTAGACAATTTTACATCCCTGCCTGGGGACGCCATTGAAATTAAAGTAAATCTTAAACTATCGGCTCCAAATTCATTTATTAGTTCTAGAGGATCAATAACATTACCCTTTGATTTTGACATCTTCTGACCTTTCTCATCTCTAACTAAAGCATGAACATAGACCTTGTAAAAAGGTGTTTTCTTTATAAAATAGTTTCCCATCATAAGCATCCTTGCAACCCAGAAAAATATAATATCAAATCCTGTTACGAGAACAGATGTAGGATAAAACTTTATTAATTCTTTAGTTTTATTGGGCCACCCTAAAGTAGCAAAAGGCCACAAAGCTGAGGAAAACCAGGTATCCAAAACGTCTGTTTCTTGTATAAGTTTTACTTTGTGCGAATTATTTTTTTTATCAGCTAACTTTTGGGCTTCTTTAATATTTTCTGCAACATATATATTTTTTTTATCATCGTACCATGCTGGTATTCTATGACCCCACCATATTTGCCTAGAGATACACCAAGGTTCTATTTCATTCATCCATTGAAAAAAAGTATTTTTCCAATTTTCTGGATAAAAAATTGTTTTATTTTTTTTAACTATTTCTACTGGTTTTTTAGATAAAGATTTTGCATTAACAAACCATTGTTCAGTTAGTAAGGGTTCGATAATAGTATTAGATCTATCTCCATAGGGAACTTTATTATTGATTTGTTCAATTTTTACTAAATTACCTTTTTTCTTTAATTCATTTACAAGAAGTTTTCTTGCTTCAAATCTATCTAAACCTATGAATTCATTGATTCCATTGTTATTAATTTTTCCATCCTTTTCAAAAATATTAATTATTTTTAGGTTATTTCTTTTCCCGACATTATAATCATTAAAATCGTGCCCAGGAGTAATTTTAACTGCTCCGGATCCTTGGTTAGGATCAGCATAATGATCAGCAATAATCATTATATCTCTATTTACCAAAGGTATTTTGACAAATTGACCAACAAATTTTTTATATCTTTTATCATTAGGATTTACCGCAACTGCTGTATCGCCCATCATAGTCTCTGGTCTAGTTGTCGCTATAGTAATTTTTTCAGTAGAGTCTTTCAAATTATAATCTATGTAGTAAAGGTTTGACTGAGCATCTTTTTGCACGACTTCTAAGTCAGAAATAGCTGTTTTTAAAGAAGTATCCCAATTAACAAGTTTTTTATCTTTGTAAATTAGTTTATTTTTATATAGCTCTACAAACACTTTTATTACAGCTTTTGATAGGTCATCATCCATTGTAAAACTTGTTCTTGACCAATCACAAGAACATCCTAATTTTTTAAGCTGATCAATTATTTCACCGCCAGATTTATCTTTCCATTCCCAAACCCTTTTAATAAAATTATCTCTTCCTATGTCATTTTTATCTATTCCTTGCTTCTTAAGATAATTCTCAACCACCGCCTGGGTTGCGATACCAGCATGATCGGTGCCAGGTTGCCATAAAGTTTCATTTCCTTTCATGCGATTGAATCTAATTAATACGTCTTGCAAACTATTATTTAAAGCGTGCCCCATATGCAATCTTCCTGTCACGTTCGGTGGAGGAATAACAATAGAGAATGTTTTTTTATTAGTTGATTTTTTTGGTTTAAAACATCCTTTTTTGATCCAAAAATCAGAGATTTTTTTTTCCTCTTTTATATGGTTATATTTTTTAAATTCCATTTTAATGATTTATCATATTTTATACCAAATGGGTAAAAACCTAAAAGACATAGATTTTACTTTATTGAAGCTATTAAATGATTTAAAAGAAGGCATATTGGCCACGTGGCGGAATGGTTACGCAGAGGATTGCAAATCCTTTTATCCCAGTTCGATTCTGGGCGTGGCCTCCAAAAATTAAGTTGTTTTATTAAAACAAAAAAAGTATGTTCAAA